>ENA-UEQH01000040-UEQH01000040.1-human-gut-metagenome-genome-assembly--contig:-NODE-40-length-69128-cov-20.376779_pt1 | contig 69128 bp, 59 predicted proteins | sample MGYA00242945_ERZ507943 | MGnify/ENA primary metagenome ERZ507943 (study PRJEB26167, sample SAMN06115418) | human gut metagenome | host: Homo sapiens | place: China:Hubei | collected 2015-03-06 | study... | reverse complement strand
TGCAATGTAATCCAGGAAGAACAAGGGCTCTGCGCCTTGTACCAGAATATCGTTGACGCACATTGCCACAGCATCCTGACCGATAGTATCATGCTTATCAGCCATGAAAGCCAGCTTCAGCTTAGTGCCTACGCCGTCAGTACCGCTGACGAGCACAGGCTCCTTGTATTTGCCGCTGTTTAAAGCAAACAGGCCGCCGAAACCGCCCAGGTCACCGATAACCTCAGGTCTGTAGGTAGCGCGTACGCTGTCCTTCATTAATTCTACTGCTTTATTACCAGCATCAATATCTACACCGGCATCAGCATAAGTAAGTTGTTTCTTTTCCTCGCTCATGAGCCTTCCTCCTGTTATTCAATAATGCTTTCAGGTTCTGCTTTGATTACACTATCTGCGTTATCGGGATATTTAGCGCTGAAGCAGGCACAGCACAAACCATCTGGATCAATTTTATCAATAGCACGTTTCATGCCATCCAGAGAAATATAATGCAGACTGTCTGCCCCAATATAACGGCAGATTTCATTTTCCGTGCAACGTGCCGCAATCAGCTCCTTGCGCTCGGAGGTATCAATACCATAGTAGCAGCTGTCTGTTACCGGGGGAGAAGAAATGCATACATGCACCTCACGTGCGCCTGCCTCCTTCAGCAGTTTAACAATCTTGCCGCTGGTAGTGCCGCGAACGATGGAGTCATCGACCATAACAACAGATTTGCCTTCTACAACGCTGCGTACCGGATTCAGCTTCAGACGTACTGCATTAGCACGTTGCTTTTGCGTCGGCTGAATAAAAGTACGGCCTACATAACGGTTTTTGGTAAGACCTTCCAGGAAGGGAACACCGGCCTCCATAGCATAGCCGATTGCCGCCGGAGTACCGCTATCAGGAACGGATATAACGATATCCGGATGAATATCAGGCGTTTCCTTAGCCAGCTCGCGTCCCATCTGGATACGTGCATCATATACAGACTGGTTGTCGATGATACTGTCATTACGAGCAAAGTAAACATATTCAAAAATGCAGTGCGCAGGCTTTGCCGGTTTGTTTTCAGCCCACATCATGCTGCGCGGCTCGGAGTTATCGCTGTCGATAATAATCATTTCGCCGGGCTTAACATCGCGTACCAGCTCTGCACCAACCAAGTCAAAGGCACAGGATTCGGAAGCAACGCACCAGCCGTTTTCCATCTTGCCGAGTACCAGCGGACGGAAGCCGTAGGGATCGCGTACTGCGATAATTTTGTTATCAGTCATCAGCAGAATAGCAAAAGCACCCTTAATCTGGTTAACAGCCTCTGCTACACGCTCTTCAATAGTCGGACGTGCACTGTAGGCAATCAAGGTCAGAACAACCTCGCTGTCAACAGTAGTATTAAATACTGCGCCTTCCTTAGCCAGGTTAGCACGCAGCTGACCGGCATTAGTCAGGTTACCGTTATGGCTCAGAGCCAGGTTACCGCCGTCAAAATAAACCTTCAGCGGCTGAATGTTATACGGCATGCTTGCACCGGTGGTGGAATAACGTACGTGGCCGATGGCCGCATAACCCTGCAAATCAGCAACGCCGTCCTTGAAAACATCGGCAACGAGGCCCATGCCCTTTTTAATTTTCATACGCTCGCCGTCAGTAACAACAATACCGGTACTTTCCTGGCCACGATGCTGCAGCGCATACAGGCCCCAATAGGTGTTGAGTGCTACATCTTCATTATGGCTGAAGATACCAAAGACACCGCACTCCTCATGCAGCTTGTCCTCGCTAAAATTTTGCTCCTCGAAAATCTGCTCCACAATTTTTCTCCTTAATTTTAGTTTTTAGTTATCAATTGTCAGTTATTAGTGGTTAGTTATAAGTGATCAGTAATTAGTTATTAATGTTTAGCAGTCAGTTTCTATTCACTATCCACTACTCACTATTCACTATTACAGGTGTAAGTCCTTGAACTCCTGCGCAGGAACGCCACGCATGGAAGCCAGCTTTTCACCCTTAGCTCTTACTTCTTCACGCATTGTTGCACGATGCTCTGCCAGCTTTTCTACCAGCTCCGGATATTTTACGGAAAGAATCTGAATTGCGAACAATGCAGCATTCTTAGAACCATTGATGGCCATCGTTGCAACAGGTACACCGGAAGGCATCTGTACAAAGCTCAGCAGTGCATCCATACCAGCCAACGGTGTTGCATTAATAGGAATACCGATGACAGGAACGGTAGTAAAGGCAGCGATGAAACCACCCAGATGAGCAGCTGCGCCGGCTGCGGCAATAATTACCTCTACGCCACGGTCACGGGCACCCTTAGCAAAGTTTTGTACTACATCCGGAGTACGGTGAGCGGAAGCAACTACTACTTCAGTTTCAACGCCAAACTCCTTCAGAGTTTTTTCTGCAGCCTCAAGTACAGGCCAGTCAGAATTACTACCCATGATAATTGCAACTTTCATTGAAATCTACCTCCCAAAAATTACTTGTAGAAACAATAAAACCCAAGCAGAAAGCTGTTCAGTTTCGAAATCCTGTGCAAAATCTAACCCGGGTTCTCAATCACTTAAATAATTCACTTTAATTATACCAATCCAACGCGTAAACGTCAAATAAACTGTGAACTTTTTAACAGTTTTTTAGAAAATCGTTCGGGAAACTTCGGGGTAAAGAAAAAAGCACCTGTCAGACATCAGACAGATGCTAAAAACTCATACTCCAAAATGCTTATTCCACTGTTCAATAATTCTCTTTTTGTTCTGAGATACGAAGCGAAGTATCTTCAGCAAATCGGCATCAGGAATTTTGCTTTTATTATGCTCTAAAATAACACGTTCCCCAACCCATATTTTAGTTGCATTTTCAGTCGGTCTGCCTTTACAAACGTGTACGTGAACCGGCTCACCGGCATCACCTGACCAAAAATATATTGTATAACCTAAAAGCTTATACAGCATTGGCAAGATGATTTCCTCCTTCGCGTGCCATCTCCCAAATCAAGGCTGCATTATCAGCAGCAAAATCTTTTAAATCTTCTATTTCAGCCTCGCTGTATCCCTCAAAAGAAGCTGTATCTAAGTCAGGCAAGGAAATCTGCAAATAGTCAAAGCCAGTATCTACAGGACGTTCAAAATAAACATCTATATGCTCTCCATTTTTGTCCTTACGTATGTCATTAAAAGTAACAAGTGTTCCATCAGCGAATTCTACATATGTATATTTCATTTTGCTCACCTCTTTATAGACATTATTCATTGACAACTCATTAACCGTACATCTTCTTTAATTTTATCATTTAACCACTTGCTTTGCAATAATGAGCGCATTCGTCAGATAAACATAAGCAACAAAAAACCAGTGAAAATTTACCTAACGGTAAAACTCCACTGGTTTTCTTTTTCAGGCTTGGTTTTGTCCCAGCCTCTTTTTTTACAAAGTAATGTACAGACTCAAAATAGTCAAGGCTGCAAATTATTTAACCTTTGCAGAGAGCTGTGCAACCATAGCTTTCAGTTCAGCAATATCATTTTTCTGCGCTGCAATTTCTCTTTCCTGCTCTGCAATCTTAACATCCTGTACAGCAATCCTTCTCGCCATTGCCGCCTTGCTTGTTGTAGTCTTTGCAGTACGGTCCAGAGCAAAGGAAATGCCTGCGTTAATCATGTTTTCGCCGTTGCCCATGTTACCAGCAAGGCTAAACATTACATGCTCATCAGGACGATAGAACGCACCGATTGCAGCGGCATTTTCGCCTCGGTAATTGCCAACGCCAGCAGAGAAAGTAAGCTTGTTATCCGGGTCAAAATCTAACGGATGCAGGGCAGCTAAAGCAGCAGCACCAGCACCAACCTTATTAACCTTACTGTCCAATTGGCTGACTGTATTGCCAATAGCATCCACCCTGTCAGTCAAGACGTTTACGCGGCTATCAAGACGTTCTACAGCAGCCTTATTAGCCTCGGCCTTTTTGTTGACAGCATCAGTTGCCTGTGCAAGATTATCGCCTAAGCCTGCGTCCTTTAACACCTTTATCTCAGAACTAGTGCCAACCTTATTATTTACTTCTACTACTGCATCAGATAGATTGTCAGATTTTAAACCGGCAGCAGTTAATTTAGTAGTATCACCAATGTCAGCTTTATTTTTAGCTATAGCATCAGCATTTGTTTTTACCTGTTTATCCAACGCTTTGAGGTTTGCATTTACTGTGTTATCAGCCATAATATAGTTACCTGATTCTCCAGCGCCCAGCTTATCATAAACTGTGCCGCCAGTTACAAGATTATTATTGCCATTTTCTATAACGCCGGTGCCAAGCTTTTCTGCCCATGCAGAACCAGCACCTGTAGTAATATTATCGCCTTTGACATTGGCTTTATTACCTACATCAGTTTTTAAATTTGTAAAGGCATTATTAGCTTCTAACATTCTATTAAACTCTTCTTGCGTCAGGCTGGCACCTGCAGCAGGCAAATCTACACTCCAAGTTGCTGATATCGGCGTCTTTCCAGTGTAAAATTCAATCTTACTGCCATCAGCACTCTTTTTGATATCAGTAATAATTTGACCATAGGTAGCAGCATCCGTATTCTCTTGACCATTAAGAAGATTAACAAGTCTTTTATTTTTTGATGTATTAGTTGCGTCACCAAAAGAAACTGTATTCATTTCCATTGCTCTAGAGCCATCACCTATTGCAATAGATGATTCTGCTAGTGCTTTCGCACCAAAACCAAAAGCCGTAGCATTTTTTTCTGTAGCTTGTGAACCACTGCCAATTGATGTAGAACCATTTTTATTTGCATGAGCATCCATACCTAAAGCCAAGGTATTGTTTTCGTCAGCCAATGCTCTCACACCAATTGCCACAGCACCTGTCACATTAGCCTGTGCCATAGAACCAAAAGCCAAGGTATCTTTTTTAGCAGCCATAGCCATATTACCTATTGCTATGGCTGACTCAGCTTGCGCCTGCGCACCAAAGCCCAAAGCCGCAGCATTCATTCCATTAGCCATAGCTCCACTGCCAAAGGCAACTGCATTCATGTTATTTGCTCGAGCGTTAGAGCCAAAAGCGCTAGCACTCGTCCCCTCAGCCGTAGCACCAAAACCAATAGCAACAGTATTATCAGATAGTGCACTAGCATTCCAGCCAAGTGCTACACTTCCCGAACCTTTAGCATTCACATTAGTACCTATAGCAATAATACCTTGACCAGTAGCATCAACTGTTGCCCCATTACCACTAATAATATTTCCATTACCATCTATATTTACATTCTCTGCAAATACACTTGGTGCTCCCCATATGGTCATTGAGCATACAGCCATCGCAGCTAAAGTAATCTGTGCTTTTTTAGCAGCACTCATTAACACACTTTTTCTCATAATCCTATAGCTCCTTTTCTTTATTCTTAAAAGTGCATTTCTCTGCAAAATCAAAATTTTATGTAGAGAATAATGCGTCGCTACTGATATTTTAGCATTGTTGTCCCCCCCGTCCAGACATTTTGCTTGTTTCGTACTTTTTTCTTTTTTATTTTCTTTTTTGTATAGTTTGTAACACTTTTGCTTTTTTATCTCGACTCCTAAGTTTCTCCAGCTTTCGCCAATACATTCTGTCTCCGGATTTTGTAGCCTACCTAATTGTACTGACTGCAATACTAAAAATTATACTAAGCATAATCAGCCAACAATATGGATATATAATTGAATACTTATAAAAAAAGCGCTCTCCGCCGCCGCTTTCACGGCAGCAGAGGGCGCTTAAACCCAAAGATGTTTTATTTTACGACAACGTCAATTACATCGTTTACCAATACAACCTCAACCTTATCGCCATTTTTAATTTCGCCTGCAACAATCTTCTTGCCCAGGATGTTTTCAACAGTGTGGACAATCAGACGTTTCAACGGACGAGCACCGAAGGCAGGATCAAAGCCGGCCTTTGCCAGGAAAGCAACAGCCTCGTCAGTATAAGTAAGCGTCAGCTCAAGCTGCTTGTTCAGACGGTCGCCCAGCTCACGCAGTACCAGTTTAACGATTTCCTTAATCTGTTCTGCCTGCAGCGGTTTGAACACAACAATGTCATCAACACGGTTCAGGAATTCCGGACGGAAGAAGTTCATCAGCATCTGCTGAATCTTTTCTCTGTCCATAGAGCCATGCGCTTTCATAATCTCGCTGCTGCCAAGGTTACTGGTCATAATAATCAGGGTATTCTTGAAGTCAACGATACGGCCTTTACCATCAGTCAGACGGCCATCGTCCAGAACCTGCAGCAATACGTTAAAGACATCTGCATGGGCCTTTTCGATTTCGTCCAACAGGATTACACTGTACGGATGACGACGCACAGCCTCGGTCAGCTGACCGCCTTCATCATAGCCGACGTATCCCGGAGGCGCACCGATCAGACGAGATACGGTGTGCTTCTCCATGTATTCGCTCATATCGATACGCACCATGTTGCGTTCATCATCAAAGAGCACCTCGGCCAAGGTCTTAGCCAGCTCGGTCTTGCCGACACCGGTAGGACCAAGGAAGATAAAGGAACCAATCGGACGATTAGGATCCTTGATACCGGCACGCGCACGGATAACAGCCTCGCTGACAGCCTTGACTGCTTCATCCTGACCGATAACATGCTCGTGCAGGATTTCCTCCAGGTGAACAAGTTTAGCACGTTCACCGGTGCCTAAGCGAGCAACAGGAATGCCGGTCCAGGTGCTGACAACTTTGGCGATATCCTCTTCGTCAACCTCTTCCTTGAGCATAACATTGTCGTTGCCGTTTTCATCCTTCTTGGACAAAGCAGCCAATTCCTTCTGCAGCTCAGGCAGACGGCCGTATTTCAATTCAGCCATCTTGTTCAGGTCATAGTCGCGCTCAGCCTGCTCCATCTGGTTTTTCACAGCATCAATTTCCTTCTTTACCTCACGTACACGGGCAATAGAAGCCTTTTCTGCATCCCAACGTTTAACAAGCTCGTCATTTTCCTTACGCAGCTTTGCCAGCTCCTCATTCAGCTTAGCCAAACGATCCTTGGACTGAGCATCCTCCTCTTTGCCCAAAGCCTGAGCTTCAATTTCCAGCTGCAGGATACGACGTTTGCTTTCATCAAGCTCGGTCGGCAGCGAATCAATTTCGGTACGCAGACGGGCAGCAGCCTCATCTACCAGGTCAATAGCCTTATCAGGTAAGAAACGGTCATTGATATAACGGTTAGAAAGCACAGCAGCAGCAACCAGGGCAGCGTCTTTAATGCGCACGCCATGATGTACCTCATAGCGTTCACGCAGGCCACGCAGGATGGAAATTGTATCTTCAACGCTCGGCTCCTTAACCATTACCGGCTGGAAACGACGCTCCAGCGCACTATCCTTTTCAATATACTTACGGTATTCGTTCAGCGTAGTTGCACCGATGCAGCGCAGCTCGCCGCGTGCCAGCATCGGTTTCAGGATATTGCCTGCATCCATAGCGCCTTCGGCAGCACCGGCACCGACAACGGTATGCAGCTCATCAATAAACATGATAATCTGACCGGCGCTTTCGCTGACAGCCTTCAATACCTTTTTCAGACGCTCTTCGAATTCACCACGGTATTTGGCACCGGCAACCAGAGCTGCCAGATCCAGAGCATACAGGGTTTTATTCTTCAGGCTTTCCGGTACATCGCCGGCAATAATACGTCTTGCCAGACCTTCAACGATGGCAGTTTTACCAACGCCAGGCTCACCGATAAGCACCGGGTTATTTTTCTTACGACGCGAAAGGATTTCAATCGTACGACGGATTTCCTCGTCACGGCCGATTACCGGGTCCAGCTTGCCGTCTTTGGCTTTAGCTGTCAGATCCTGGCCGTATTTTTCCAGTGTCTTTTTAGTTTCATCATTTGCTTCGCTATTTTGATACTGCATAAATGCCGCCTCAACTTTTTTCTTATCTATACCATATTTACGGAAGAGCGATACAACATCGCTGTCACCGTCACTGGCCATAGCCGCAACCAGCTGGCCGATGCCGATTTCTTCCTTACCTTGTCCCAGAATAGCCATTACTCTGGCAAAGCCGGTACCCATCATCAGCTGACGGTCCTGACCTTTTACTCCGGGGATTTTTTGTACTAAAGCCTTAGCATCCTTGCTGAAAGCATTTTCATCAATGTGCAAGCTCTGCAGCAAATATTTAAAGAAGCCGTCGCTGCCGCACAATGCTGCCAGAACATGTGCCGTTGTCAGCTCCTGGTGATAGTTCATAACTGCCTGCTGCTGAGCAGCCTCCAATATAGCCTTTACCTCTTCACTGTAGCGTTCATTCATCACGCTGCACCTCCTTCTATCAGGTTCAATAGCGGTCAATAACCGAATGGAGTTGACTCTTTTCCATTTCCGGACCACTATTCACTTTCTAATTGCTATTATATCAGTAAAAGTCAAAAAGTCAAATAGTTTTCTGTGTTAATTCAGTGAAAAATTACCATCATTTTGTTGACATATTGTTAGCTTTGTGGCAATATTAATAGCATGTCGTTCTGTCGGCCAAGTACCCTTAACTCCAAAGACCATCGGCTAACCCCGGCCGTTTTGACCTTTATGCGTACTTCCACCAACAGGTCTATAATTATATTATTTGTCATGTTTTATGAGGAGGAAACAAAATGTCACCCACCAGCTTATTGCGCGGTATTGCCTTTTTGCTGCTTTTGCAATGGGTATCCACGCTCATCATCAACGCCCTCGGCGTACCCTTTCCGCCCGCTCTTTTGGGAATGCTGATTTTAACGGCACTTCTCTGCGGCAACGTTATTCCGGCAAGCTCCATCGAGGGCATCTGCGATATCCTGATTTCCAAAATGGGCATGCTGTTTTTACCGGCAGGCGTCAGCGTTATATTATATGTAGATGTTATCAAAGCTGAGCTGCTGCCCATTACCGTTACCATTATCGTCTGCAGCGTTGTTGTTTTGGCTGTCACAGCCTTCTTTATCGAAGCAATGCTCAAAGGAAAGGAGAGTCAATGATGCTTTTTCCCGACGCTTTACTCAATTCACCGCTCTTTGGCATCGGTCTCACGATTATCCTGTACGCTATCAGCGAAATCATCATCGACCGCTTCAGTCTGAATATTATTCCGCCCTTCGTTATTGCCTGCCCTCTGGTCATCGCCGTCATCGTTCTGGCGCCCGGCGTAGAGTACAAGCAGTACGAGGCCGGTGCGGAATTCATTAACTTTCTTTTAGGACCGGCAACCATCGCTCTGGCCCTGCCTTTGTACAAGAACCGTGAAATCATCATGGCTAAGGCCGGTGCTATTGTCGGCGGCGTTACACTGGCAACGCTTTCGGCTATCATAGTGGTTTACTTCTGCGGCAAGGCCATGGGTACCAGCGAGCAGGTTCTGCTTTCGCTCATCCCCAAATCCATTACCACGCCAATCGCCATTGACGTTTCCAAAACCATCGGCGGCATTCCGGCATTGACTACGGCTGCTGTTATCTTTACCGGCATGCTGGGTTCAACCTTTAATCACAAGCTGCTGCGTCTTCTGGGAATCAAAAGCCATTTGGCTGCCGGCCTCGCTATCGGCGCCTCCAGCCACGGCCTCGGCACCAGCGTCTGCGCCAATGTCAGCCCCGTTCAGCTGGCTATCGGCGGTGTAGCGATTGCCCTTACCGGCATCAGCACCTCTATCCTGGCACCGATTTTACTACCGATTTTAAAAAGCATCTGGTAAGCAGATAAAGCAAAAGCCCAAATTCTCACATACATTTCATGTGGGAATTCTGGCTTTTTTGTTTTTAGAGATGTGGAATAATCCCGCGCAGCTCGGAAAATATTACTGCCGCCTTATCTGCAGGATATACGCTGCACGGCAGCTGCCGCAAATCCTCCGTGCGCCAGCCTTTGTTTTCTTCCGCCAGCTTGGTCAGTGCTTCTTCCAAATCATGTGCCAGCACAACAGCAATCGCATCGAGATAAAATTCGCTGTTGACGCAGGGCTCATCAATCATACTGTGGCTGTGATATGTTTTGTTGTGTCGCCAAACGTAAATGTTCATGCAGCATCCCTCCGTTCATGGTGATATTTGTTTAATTCTTGGGAGGGAGTAGTTTTTCCTGCTGAAAGACCCCAAAGTCGAAACAACGTAAAAAAGGACTACCACGCTAAGCATGATAGTCCTCAAATTATCTGTATATAAATTATTTGCCCAGGATTTCGTTGACGTAGTTTACCGCACTGACAGCGTTCGGTGCATAATGCTCAGCACCGATGGTATCAGCGTATTCCTGCGTGAGCACCGCACCGCCGACAACAACCTGACAGTCACATTCATTATGCAACGCAGCAATAGTTTCTTCCATTGCGCCTACTGTCGTTGTCATCAATGCAGATAAACCGACAACCTTGGCGTCAGTTTTCTTGGCTGCCTCCACAACTGCTTCCACAGGCACATCCTTGCCCAAGTCAAGCACGCGATAACCATAGTTTTCCAGCAGTACCTTAACGATGTTTTTGCCGATATCATGGATATCACCGTGGACGGTAGCAATAATCACTGTTTCTCCCTGTGTTTCACTTACGCCGACAGCCTCACGGATAACCTCAAAGGCTGCCTTCGCCGCATCAGCGCTCATCAGAAGCTGCGGCAGGAAGAGAGTTTTCTTTTCAAAGCCATGACCGACAAAATCAAGCGCAGGAATCATATACTTGTTGATGATATCCAAAGGCTTTTCGCTTTCCAAGGCCTTGGCTGCTGCCTGACGCGCAGGTCCCTGCAGTCCTTTGACAATGGCATCGTAAAGTCCCATTTCGCTTACTGTTGTTGCCACAGCCTTCGGTGCATCTGCATAATGCTGCACGTATTCCTTGCAGCCCTCGTCATAGCCTGCCAGCGCACGATAGCCGTAATAAGCATCCATCATCGGCTTGCTCTGCGGATTGATGATGCCGCAGGAAAGACCTGCTGCCATCGCCATGCTGAAGAAGGTACTGTTGACAGCATCACGTCCGGGCAGACCGAAGGAAATATTGGAAACACCCATAACAGTGTTAATACCACGTGCCTTCATCGTGCGGATAACCTCACAGGCAATCGCCGCGTTATCGGCACCGGTGGAAATAGTCAGTGCCAGCGGGTCCACAACTATATTGCGGCTTTCAATACCGTATTCAGCCGCGCGGGCAATAATTTTTTCAGCCACAGCGATACGTCCTGCTGCAGTTGCAGGAATACCGTTATCATCAAGACACAGTGCAACCAGCACAGCGCCGTATTTTTTAGCCAGCGGCAGCACATGCTGCAGGCTGTCCTCCTTGCCGTTGACGGAATTAAGCATCGGCTTGCCGTTATAAAGGCGCAGTGCTTTTTCCATTGCTTCGTAATTAGATGTATCAATCTGCAGCGGGGTATCGGTAATCGCCTGCAGCGCCGGCACAGCCTTCGCAGCCATTGCCGCTTCGTCAATACCCGGCGTTCCAACGTTAACGTCCAGAATCTGCGCGCCTACGCCAATCTGCTCCAGACCGAGGCGGCACACATAATCAAGGTCACTGTTGACCAATGCTTCCTTCAAACGCTTTTTGCCGGTAGGATTGATGCGTTCGCCGATAATTATAGGACCTTCGCCAAGATGCACTGCCTTGCCGTAGGAGGATACAGCCGTCAGACGGCAATCACGCGTACCTCCGGGCTGCAGAGTTTTGCATTTGGCAATCATCTGCGCAATATGCTCCGGCGTTGTACCGCAGCAGCCGCCGACGATGCTTGCACCCTTGCCTGCCAGCTCGTACATCAGCTCCGCATATTCCTCGGGGCCGACATCAAAGCAGGTCTTGCCGTCACGCTGTACCGGCAGTCCGGCATTCGGATTGATAATCAATGGCAGGCTGGTTGCTGCCAGCATCTGCGGGAACAGCTTACCCACCTGCACCGGTCCCAGACCGCAGTTAAAGCCGATGGCATCTACGCCCAGGCCTTCGCACATCAGAGCGGCAGCCTCAACCGTAGCACCGGTCAACAGCTTGCCGTCCTCATCAAAGGTCATGGTTACACAAATCGGCAAATCGCTGTTTTCCTTAGATGCCAAAACCGCAGCCTTGATTTCATAGGTGTCGCTCATCGTTTCGATAAGAATCAAATCCGCACCGGCAGCAGCGCCGTAACGTACCATTTCGCCGTAGGCTTCTACTGCCTTTTCAAAAGGCAAATCGCCATAAGGAGCCAACAGCTTGCCTGTCGGTCCCAAATTCAGCGCAACAAATTTATTTTCCCTGCCACCGCAGGCCTTCTTGGCAATCGCCACTGCCGCTTCGATGGTTTCCTTGCAATCCAGGCCGGAGCCTGCCAGCTTCAACGGATTAGCGCCGAATGTATTGGATTTTACGATATTGGAGCCTACATCAAGATAACTGCGATGCACAGCCTCTACAATATCGGGGTGTGTAAAATTCCAGCTTTCGGGCAGATCACCCGGCTGCAGACCGCGTGCCTGCAGCTGTGTGCCGGTGGCACCATCAAAGAACAGCATTTGCTTGCCTAACAATTCCTTAAAATTCATAAATTAAATCTTCTCCTCAAACTTTCTTAATATCAGTATCTCTGTAAGGACAGTTTATATTACTGCAGGTCATACATTTATTCTGCACGCAGGCAGCATCTTCAGATAAGCCGATGATTGCCGTCACCGACTTTGACGGAGCCATCATCAGTCCGTCCGTCAGCGTCAGGCCGATGCGTTTGGCGCAGTTCAGCACTGCGAACAGCTGACGCTGCTCCTCCAGCGGCCAATCTCCATAACCAGGCGAAAAGCGCGGACGCTGCAGCAGACCGCCTGTTTCAGCCTGCGCCTGCACTTCATCGCAATAGCTTTCAATCAGCGCCGCTGCCACAGCCTGAGCCGCCGCACCTTCAGCAACGCTGATGAGCGCAAGGCGGCGGATGGCTGCGTCCACCCTGCTGCCGAGCGTCGCGCCCATAAGCAGCACCGTGTCGCAGCCCTTTAAATGACGCGCCAGCGCACGCGAATGAAAGCGCACACCGCAATCCAGCGTTACGCCTGCTTCGTCTGCCGTTATCGCATGCTTTTGCAGCACATATCGTGCCTGCACCTCATTGCGCAGCTTCAGATAAACCGTATCCACTAAAATTTCTGCTGCCTTATCTCCTGGCTTGGCCCGCAGATAGCGCAGCGCTTCCTTTTGCTTATATTCCATAACAATAACCTGACTTTTGCGCCACAGCGCAGGATTATTTATCTACAATCTCTCCGAGATTATCCATAATACCGGCAAAAATTTCCGGCTTGTTCATCGTATAGATATGTACATTATCAAAGCCGTTGGCAATCAAATCAATAATTTGACCGGTAGCATAGGCGATACCTGCCTGCTTCAGTGCCTCCGGCTTATCGGCAAATTTTTCTACCATCGCACGGAACTGCGGCGGCAGCTTAGTACCGCTCAGCTGGCAGATACGGATAATCTGCTTAGCATTCGTCACCGGCATAATACCCGGCACTACCGGCACATTGATACCCGCACGCAGCAGGCGGAACATATAGTTGTACAAAATCGTATTATCAAAAAACATCTGCGTCACTAAAAAGTCAACGCCGGCATCTACCTTATACTTGGTGTTTTCGATATCCTTTTCCAGCGAGCCCGATTCGGGATGGCCTTCGGGATAAGCAGCGCCGCCGACGCAGAAATCGCCCTGCTGCTTTACAAAACGCATCAGCTCACTGGCATGGGCAAAGCTGCCGATTTCCTCGCCCTGCATATCTGCCGGTATATCGCCACGCAGTGCCAGAATATTTTTTACGCCAAAGCCATGCAGCTGTCCAAGTACCTCTGCCAGCTTTGCTTCGTCAGCCTTTACACAAGTCAGATGAGCCAGAGCCGGCATACCGTTATCCTGTACTTTTTTGGCCAGTGCTGCCGAATAGCCTACCGTGCTGCCGCCTGCGCCATAGGTGACGCTCATATAGGACGGCTTGCTGGCAGCAATCCGGTTGACAATCTCCAGACTGTTTTGCAGTTCTGCGCCCTGCTTAGGCGGAAACAGCTCACACGACAGATGGATTTTTCCGTTTTTTAAGATATCAATTATTTTTTCCGATGTCATAATAATCCCCCAAAATCAAAAGCATTCGTATGACATTTTAACAGTTAGCGACATCTTTGGCAAACAAAAAGCAGAAAAAATTAACTATCAGGCGATAAAACCTACCAAAATGATAAATATGTTACACACTAAAAATCCCGCAGCCAGATAAGCTGCGGGAAGGAAATTCGTTGGCGGAGACGGTGGGATTCGAACCCACGTGCCGCGCAAACGGCAAACTGATTTCGAGTCAGCCGCGTTATGACCACTTCGCTACGTCTCCATTATTCTGTTATGGTGAAATATTCGCATCAGGTTAACATTAATATTATATAAGAAAAATCCCGTCTTGGCAACCGCATACTGAAATTATTCCTGCAACACACCAGCTTCACTCCTGCGCTTCGCCTTGTTTTCCTGACGGCGACGACGGAAAAAGTCGCGCATCACCTGCGCGCATTCCTCCTCACAGATGCCGCTGACAACCTCCGCGCAGTGATTAAGATTAGGATTCGTAATGATATTGAAAATGGATTCCGCACCGCCGGCCTTCACATCAGGACAGCCATAAACAACGCGGTCGACACGGCCGTTGACAATGGCACCGCTGCACATCGGGCAAGGCTCAACGGTAACGTACAGCGCACAGCCGCTCAAACGCCAACGCCCCAGGCGCTCGCAGGCCTTGCGGATGACGATGACCTCAGCGTGCGCCGTTGCGTCATGCCACGTTTCACGCATATTGTGCGCAGCGGCGATAACCTCGCCCGTTGTCATGTCCGCCAGCACCGCGCCGATAGGAATTTCACCAAGCTCTGCGGCCTTGCGTGCCTCAGCCAGCGCCAGCTGCATATACTTTTTATCGTCCATCAGGCATCCTCCGCCGCTTCCATCAGCAGCTCCCATTTTTCCATCAGCTCGGCAATGGTTTGCTCGTATTCCTCATGCTCTGCTGCCATAGCTGCACTATGCTCAGGACTGGTGTGATTTGCCGGGTCCGCCATCTGCTTTTCCAAAAGGCCCATCATAGCCTCCTGCTCACGAATCTGCAGTTCTACCTTGGGCAGCAGTCGCGCAACCTCATCAGGACTGTAACGGCGCTTTTTATCCTCCTGCTTTTTCACTTTCGCCGGCGCAGCAGCAACCTGCTGTTGCTGCTTTTTAGCCTGTGCCTCCGCATAGGCCGCAGCCTTTTCCGCTTCCTCCTGTGCCTGCGCCAAAGCAGCAGCCTTTTTCTGCTTTTCTTCGAGGTAAAAATCGTAGTTGCCCTTGTAATCCTTGACCTCTAAATCCTCAATCTCCCAGATGCGGTCCGCAACCTCGTTGACGAAATAACGGTCATGGCTTACTACCAGCACTGTGCCGTCAAAGGCCTCCAGTGCTGCCTCTACCGCTTCACGCGCCATAATATCCAGATGGTTTGTCGGTTCGTCAAGCACCAGACAGTTGGCGCCGTCCAGCACCAGCTTCAGCAGCACCAGGCGTGCCTTCTGACCGCCGCTCAGCTCACCGATTTTTTTGAACACATCATCACCGTGGAACAGCATACCGCCAAGCATCGAGCGTGTATGCTCTTCCGTAAAGCCGTATTCGACAACAAAGTTTTCCAGCAGCGTCTGCTCCGGGTTTAATCGCTCATAGCTCTGTGAAAAATAACCTATCTGCACTCTGCTGCCAATCTTGGCCTTGCCCTTCAGCGGTGCGATTTCACCTAAGATAGTACGCAGCAGCGTCGTCTTGCCGGTACCGTTGGCACCCAAAAGTGCAGCCTTTTCACCGCGGCGCAGTGTCAGGTTAATACCCTTGGCCAGTACCTTCTCCCCGTAGCCTATGGTGAGGTCCTCCATAATCAGCACTCTGTCCGCACATTCGGCAGCCGGCGGCAAACGCAGCTCAAACTCTTCATGCTGCACCGGTGCGTCAATGCGCTCCAAACGGTCCAGCTGTGACTGACGGCCGCGCGCCATTTTACTCTTGATGCCTGCCTTGAAGCGACGGATATAAGCCTCAGTGCGCGCAATATAATCCTGCTGCGCATGATAGGCAGCAGTCATCGTACTGCTCTGAATCGCCTTCTGCTCCAGATAGCGGCTGTAATTGCCCTTAAAGGATTGCAGCTTGCCGCCCTCCATCTCCAGAATGCGCATAGCAACGTTATCAAGGAAGGCACGGTCATGGCTGACAACGAGCAGACCGCCCTTAAATTCCTGCAGATACTTTTCCAGCCACTGCGTCATAACAATATCAAGATGGTTTGTCGGTTCGTCCAAAATCATAAAGTCGGGATTACGCACCAGTGCCGCCGCCAGCATCAGACGTGTTTTCTGACCGCCGCTCAGCGTTGCCGCGTCATGCTGCCACCAATCCTCGGTGTAGCCCAAACCGATAAGCACACGCTTAATGCGGTTTTCGTAATTATAACCGTCGATAAACTCATAGCGTTTGAGTACGCGGCCGTATTCTTCAAGGCAGCTGTCGAGCTTTTCGCCCTGCAGCTTGCCGGCATCAGCCTCCAGCTGTGCCAGCTTTTGGCGCAGGCTGCTGATTTCCTGACAGGCTGTCTGCATAAACTGCCAGATAGTACCTCTGATATCGGTAAAGCCCTGCTGTACATAGCCCACACTGATACCGGGCTCGAATTTTACCGCACCGCTGTCAACCCATTCAGGCTGCAACAGGCAACGCAGCAGCGTCGTCTTGCCGCTGCCGTTGACGCCTACAAGACCGACATGCTCTCCCTGCTCCACCATAAAGCTTACATCTTTAAATATTTCATGAATGCCAAATGCTTTGGCGATTCTATCTACTACTAATTGCATAACCATTCTCCTTTTAACACCTATTATAACACCTTCCGGCATTATACTCAAAAGGCTCTTCTATATTCTTATATTTTCGTGCATTACATAAAAAGAGGCTGCCGCATCTGCGGCAACCTCCATATACTTTTAAGATTTATGAGCCATAGCAACCTGAGTTTTGGTCTGAACCAAGCTCTTGTGATGCTTGCGCCAACGATAGCAAAGCATCGGCACCACCAACATCGGTACACCTGCATACAGCGTCTGACGCAAATCCGGTGTCAAAGCAATTACTGCCAGGCAGAAAACCTGCGACCAGATACCGAAATGCGTAACATACGGGAAGAACGGTGTTTTATACTTCAGAGTATCCTCCTTGCCTTCGGCAATCAGACGGCGGCGGAAATTATATTGGCTCCAGCAAATGGAAATCCAAGCCATTGCTCCGGTAAAGCCGGATACTGCCAGCAAATAAGTATACAGTGTAGAATCGGGATTAAAGGTGTAGAAAACGATAACTGCCCAGCAGGCGCACACAGAAACGATAATAGAATTCTGCGGCATACCGTTTTTATTGAGCTTGCCCAAAAACGCCGGTGCCATATCCATACGAGCCAGTGCATGCAGCGCACGAGCACCGCCGTACAGGCCGGAGTTAGCGCAGGAAACACCTGCAACCAGCACTACAAAGGCAATCGCAGAGGCTAAGCCGTCAAAGCCATATTCCGACAAAGCAGCAGCGAACACGCTCTCCTTCAGGCTGGCCTTATCCCACGGCATAATGGACAACAATAACGTAATAGGAATGATATATAAAGCAATGACACGCCAGGAAACATTGCGAACCGCAATAGGAATGCTTTTAGCAGGATCCTTGCATTCGCCCGCAGCCAGACCGATGATTTCGGTACCCTGGAAGTTAACCAGAATAATAACCATGGTCAGCACAATCGGCCAATATCCCTGAGGAGCAAAGCCGCCTTGGCCCAACAGCACCTTAGCGCCTAAATAGCCCTGGTCACCGACAAGACCGCAAACGATCAGACCGGCAACGCTGCAAAAGCCTACAAGAGCAGCAATTTTAATCATAGAAAGCCAAAATTCGCTTTCACCAAAATTATCAACATGAAAAAGGTTAATTACAGTCACCAGCAGGCCAAAAAGAATTGCCCACCACAGTTGACTGACGGCAGGTACAAAATTATTCATAATAATACCCGCAGCAATCATTTCAGACGGCACGTAAGCCATCCAGTTCAGCCAATAGGCCCAGCCAACGCCGCAAGCCCAGGTTGAGGATATATTCTCACGTGCATAGGTAACAAAGGAACCGGAAATAGGCTTAGCTACAGCCAGCTCCGCCAGGCACAGCATAACGCATAAGACGATTGCACCGCCAAAAAGATAAGAAAGAATAATAGCAGGTCCGGCCTGCTCAATCGCATATCCGGCACCTAAAAAATAACAGCTGCCGATAATGCCACCTAAAGAAATCATCTGTAAGTGTCTGTTCTTTAAACTTCTATTCATGGATTGCTCGTTCATTACCTTAATAACACAACCTTTCTTGAGCATATGTGTGGAACCTTCCGTTCCGCCTTAATTCTTGTGATATGATTTTACTACAAAAAACCGCGTTTGTATAGCAAAAAATGCACTAAAATCAGCGATTTTACAAAAAAAATCTATTTTCCTCATTTTTCCGCTATTTTGCATCATTTTCAAGCGTACTTCTCCACAATTCTATGCAAAAAATACTCCCCCGCCATCCCAGCAATGACAAGGGAGTAAACAAAGAAGGCTCCTTTAAAGATGGTTGAAAATACTCCAGCAATGCATGCAGATACAGCCAAGCGCACTGACGAGCAACATGCAGATTACCGAAAGCTTGATACCGTTTTTCAGTAAATCGTCAGGATTCAGACCGTAGGTTACACCCACGGCACGCGTGCTGACCGGCAGGATAAAGGCACAGTTTACGGCAACGATTGAGGTCAGGATATAAGGAATAGGATTTAGCCCCAGCTGCTGCGAAATACTTTGTACTACAGGAATCGAGATGGAGGCCGCCGCGGTATTGCTGCTGATTTCCGTCAGGAAGGTAGCAAAGAGCGTCAGGCTGAACATCGTTTCCCAGCCTCCGCTCAACGGCAGCAGCGTAATTACCTTGGCAATCTGCGTTGCCGCACCGGTCTTTGTAATCAGCTGGCCCAACGCCAGACCGCCGGAAAAAAGGAAAATCATACCCCACATAATGCCCTTTTCAGCCTCACGCCATGTCAGCAGCAGCTGCCCTGTTTCGTTACGAAGCATAAAAGTGAGCATGCCGAAGGTGAAGAAAACATAGGCAGGCTTCATCAACGGCAGATACTGCACGTAAAGCGGACGGACGAAGGCCAAACCTGTTGCGAGAACAAAAAGCCACAGTCCTAATTTTTCACCGCGGCTCATCGGCCCAAGCTTATCATAAGCAGCACGAAAGTATTCCTTGCCGCCGTCCAGACGCTTAACAGGCAGCGGCAGATGCAGCAGATAAGCCATAATAAGCAGCATGATGATGAACAGCAGCGGCAGAAAGCGGATAACCCAATCCACATACATGAATTCGTGTCCCGTGAGCTTTTCCAGATAGCTGATTGCTACCAGATTAGAGCTGCTGCCCAAAGGTGAGCCGAAACCGCCGAATCCTGCGCCCCAGACGATGGCCAGCAAAATCGGTGTTGCTACGGGATTATTAGTAATCTGCTGTTGCCCTAAAAAGCGCAGCATGCTTACAGCCACCGGCAACAGAATCATAACAACGACGACGTTTGGCAAAAAGATGGACAGTAGCGTTGAAGCCACCAGCCAGACGCATATCTGCTCGCGCATCGATGTACCCAGTCCACAAAGGCTTTTTATCGCCAGACGCTTATCAAGATGTGTTTTTTCCCACACCAGACTGATAAGGTCACTACCGACCAGCAGCACGACGATTTCCGAAAAATATTTACTGATGATTCCGTCCATCGGCACCATGCCGAAGATGGCGTTCAGGGGAATCGGCAGCAGCGAGGTGACGGCGATATTTACCGGCCGCAGCACCCACCACAGGCCCATCCAGAAAATTGTAGCAATGGCAGCTGCCTGCTTAAATTCAATCACAGGTGCCAGTATAAGCAGGACAAGCAGAAAAAGTAACGGTCCTGACAAAACATTCAACGAACGGTGTTTTTTCATAATAACAGCTTCCTCTCCGAGTTAAATAGAAGTTTGCCTTCTATTTTTGCATTTACTTAATTCTACTCCCGTTCTATAATTAAGTAAAAGACTTTATTTTGATTAATATAATCATATTTTTTGATATTTAAGGAGATGCTGCTATGGATTTCGCATTTTACCGTAACTTTATCACTGTTGCCGAAACAGGTAATCTCAGCGCCGCGGCCAAACGTTTGGGGATTGTACAACCGGCGCTCAGCGCACAGATGAAGGCTATCGAAAGAAACTACGGCGTGCAGCTTTTCAAAATGCAGCGCGGCAAGCGCCACATCGAGCTGACGGAGGCAGGCGAAACCTTTTTGCAGCAGGCGCGTCAGCTGTGCAATACGGAAGATGATATCAGCCTGCGTATGCAGGCCTTCGGCAGGCGTGCCGCAGGTACGCTGCGCTTCAGCGTGTCACACGTGCGTACCGACTATTTCCTGCGCAGCTATCTTATTCCCTTTGCCAAGGAAAATCCCGGCATCAGCTATCAGTTTCACGATGCTACGGTAGAGCAGCAGCAGCAGCAGCTGGAGGCAGGCAGTATTGACTTTGCTTTTGCCAATGCGCCACTGCCTGCGGCACATAATTTTGCTACTATTAAGGTGCAGCAAGAGAATTTTTATGCTTTCTATAATGCCGGATTTGCAGTTCCGTGGGCAAATAAAAGCATGCTTTCGCCGGAGGATTTGGCAGGTGTGCCTTTGTGCTGTAATTATGGCAGCTATGCGCTTTTGCGCAGTGTGTTTAAGGATTATGCTGTTAAGCCTAATGTCTCCTTTATTGCCACTACGGCGGAGAGTGCGCTTACCTTTGCGACGAGCGGACTTGGGGTTGCTGTTGTTGCGGCGTTGGATGGTGATGCTGTGCCGCAGGAGATGGTGCGGCGGCAGCTTGTTGATGAGAAGCTGCATTTTGATCAGACGTTGTATTGGAGTAAGGAGCATAAATTATCGCCTGCGGCGGAGGGGTTTTGGGAGTTTTTCCGTAAGAAAATTTAACCTTGTTACTTTGCCGTGGAAGGAAAAGTAGTCAAAAGTTCCTTTGGCCGCGCGCAGGATTTAGATGCTTATTGCTACTTTATGGCATGCGCTGGTTATGTTACTTTTCCACGGAAGGAAAAGTAACCAAAAGTTCCTTTGGCCGCGCGCAGGATTCCGGTGCTTTTCGCCATGCGTTTGCCGCAAACCGAAGTTACGTTGGTGTGCTATAAAAGAGCGCAATGTCGGTTGAGCGTCAAACGAAGGAGATGTTCCCAAAACAGCGCAGGCTGTGCAAACAAAGCCGCTCGACTGTAGCCAGCATCCGTTCCTGTCCGGCGCGGCTTGGAGTGTGTGGAACGTGCGGAGTGTATGGGTTTTATTATGGTTTAGGAAATGGCGTGCATCCGTTAGGATGATATAAGCGATACGCTGGTTATGTTACTTTTCCATGGAAGGAAAAGTAACCAAAAGTTCCTTTGGCCGCGCGCAGGATTCCGGTGCTTTTCGCCATGCGTTTGCCGCGAACCGAAGTTACGTTGGTGTGCTATAAAAGAGCGCAATGTCGGTTGAGCGTCAAACGAAGGAGATGTTCCCAAAGCAGCGCAGGCTGTGCGAACAAAGACGCTCGACTGTAGCCAGCATCCGTTCCTGTCCGGCGCGGCTTGGAGTGTGTATAACGCGCGGAGTGTATGGGTTGTATTGTAGTTTGGGAGTAGCGTGTGTCCGTCCCTGTCCGGTGCGGCACGGAGTGCGTGGAACGTGCGGAGGAAAAATTATATATGCGAAGCACAAAAAACGCCCACGTTCTTTCGAACGCGAGCGTTAATTTTTTGTTATTCTTTTGGTGTTTCTTCGTCTGCATTCGCAGCGGATTTCGGTGCATCTGCTTCGGCAGCAGGTGCTTCAGCCTTTGCGTCAGCTTCGGCAACGGGAGCAGCAGTTGCTTCCTCATCCACAACAGATTGCTGTACTAATTGCATCTTTTCTTCTGCGGTAAGGATATGACCGTATTTTACCAGCTGGTTGATTTCTTCCTCTTCCAGAGTTTCCTTCTCCATCAGAGCTTTAGCAATCACATGCAGCTTGTCGATGTTGTCGGACAGCAGCTTTTCAGTAGCAGCATAGGCATCTTCCATAAAGGAGCGTACCTCTTTATCAATTTCGGCTGCCACTTCTTCACTGTAATCCTTGTCGCGGGCAATGTCGCGGCCCAGGAATACCTGATCCTGACGATGACCAAAGGTTACAGGTCCGATGTTTTCGCTCATACCGTATTCGCAAATCATCTGACGTGCCAGTTGAGTTGCACGCTGCAGATCATTGCTGGCGCCGCTGGAAATTTCCTTCAGCACCAGAGCTTCGGCAACACGGCCGCCCAACAGCACCTTCAGCTCATCGAGCATTTCGCTGCGGGTTGCATAATACTTATCTTCCTTAGGCAGGCTCAGGGTATAACCACCTGCACGGCCACGCGGAATGATGGTAACCTTATGTACAGGGTCAGTGTGCTCAAGCAGCATACCGACGATAGTATGACCGCCTTCATGGTAAGCAGTCAGGCGTTTTTCCTTATCGCTGATGACACGGCTCTTGCGCTCCGGTCCCATGATAACACGCTCGGCAGCCTCTTCCATTTCCGGCATATTGATAGCCTTCTTGTCCTTACGGGCAGTCAGCAGCGCTGCTTCATTAACCAGATTGGATAAATCAGCACCGGTAAAGCCGGGGGTACGCTGAGCGATTACGTCCAGATTTACATCCTGTCCCATCGGCTTGCCTTTAACATGTACCTTCAGGATTTCGGTACGTCCCTTGATATCAGGACGGTCTACTACGATTTGGCGGTCGAAACGGCCGGGACGCAGCAGCGCCGGGTCCAGAATGTCCGGACGGTTGGTTGCAGCAATCATAATGATGCCTTCATTAGCGCTGAAACCGTCCATCTCAACCAGTAATTGGTTCAGAGTCTGCTCGCGCTCGTCATGGCCACCGCCAAGACCTGCGCCGCGCTGACGGCCTACGGCATCAATCTCATCGATAAACACGATGCAGGGTGCACTTTTCTTTGCCTGATCGAACAGGTCGCGTACACGCGAAGCGCCGACACCGACAAACATTTCTACAAAGTCAGAACCGGAAATACTGAAGAACGGAACTCCCGCTTCACCGGCAACTGCTTTCGCCAACAATGTTTTGCCTGTACCCGGAGGGCCATAGAGCAAAACACCTTTAGGAATCTTAGCTCCCAAGTCATTATACTTCTGCGGATGCTTCAGGAATTCGACAACCTCTTCCAGCTCCTGCTTGGCTTCTTCAGCACCGGCAACATCCTTAAAGGTTATCTTCAGTTTTTCCTCATCGTAGCGACGCGCACGGCTCTTGCCAAAGTTCATCACCTTGCCGCCACCGGCACCGCCCTGATTCATCAGCATGAACCACAGGCCTACGATAATCAGCATCGGCAAAATAGAGCTGAGAATGCTCATCCACCAAGGTGGTTGCGGCGGCAGCTCTGCCTTAATGTCTACTTTCTTTGCTTCCAGCTTTTCTACCAGCTTGCTGTCATTAGGCGCAACGGTAGAAAATTCCTTGCCATCCTTTAATTTACCGCTGATAACGTTATCAACAATAGTTACCTGTTTGATTTCATCCTGCTGCACATGCTGCATAAAGCTGGTATAGCTTATATCAGCAGGCTTAGAATTCTTTTCACCGTAAAGGTCAAACATCCAGATAATTACCATGATAATCAGCAGATAAAAAAGTACGTTCTTAAAAAATTTATTCAAGCACGTAGCCTCCTTCCACTTAGCTCATAATATTTTATTATATTATAGATAGGAAAAACTAGCAACTGTTTTATGCAAATTACAGGCTTTTATTTGCGTGCGTATACAGCAGGCTTCAGGATACCGATAAACGGCAGATTACGGTAATCCCCTGCATAGTCCAGACCGTAGCCGACAACGAATTCATCAGGAATTTTAAAGCCTACGTAATCAGCCTCCAGACCGTTTACACGGCGCTCAGCCTTGTCGCACAGAGCAGCGGTTTTCAATGTTGCGGGCTTGTAGTGACGCAGCATGTCGGTAATAGAAGCGAAGGTAACGCCGCTGTCAATAATATCATCGATTACCAGCACGTCCTTGCCCTTGATATCCTCGCTGACATCAAGCTTAACCTTAACACTGCCGCTGGTGCTGGTTCCGTTGCCATAGGAAGAAGCAACCATGAAGTCTACGCGCAGCGGCATATCAATAGCGCGGGTCAGGTCGGTAGCAAACCAGGCAGCACCCTTCAGCAGAACAATGACAACCAAATCCTTGTCTGCATAATCGGCAGCAATCTGCTTGCCCATTTCCTGTACGCGAGCATCAATTTCTTCTTTGGTCAGCAAAACTGTCTTAATATCGTCATGCATTTTTCATTCTCCTTATACTTTATATTATTTTAACAAAAATAAGCTGTTTATTTTTGTATACTACATTTATTCCCTGCGGCAACTGGATAAGCTTGCCGCCGCTGCGTCGGAACAGCAGAGAGTCAATCGCCTGACTACGCTCGAAGGACAGCTCCTTGCCGCCCAGTTCGAAATACGCGCGTCGCAATACTCTCAGCCTTACGGCACTGTGCAGCGCCGTAAGCTGCGTCACCGGAAAACTGACAGCATCATCCTGCCTGCGCACCAGCTGCCTGTAAGCATCGTCAGTCATTTGCTCCAGACATTCCGCATCCTGCGCCAGCAAGGCGGCAGTACGCGCCAATGTCGGCACCACAGCGGGGTTGAAGCTGCGCTCCAGATACGGCACAAGCTCCAGACGTACACGATTACGCGTATACGCCGTATCAGCGTTGGTGCTGTCGTAGCAGACTGCAATGCCTTCTGCGCTGCAGTATTCCTCCAGCAGGCTTTTGGGCAGCGTCAGCAATGGTCTGATGATATCGCCCTGCTGCGCCCGCATTCCGGCAAGTCCCTGCAGTCCTGCGCCGCGCAACAGCCTTAAGAGCAGTGTTTCCGCCTGGTCACCCTCGTGATGCGCCGTAACAATCGCCACAGCGCCCTGCTGCGCCGCTATGCGCCTAAGCGCCGCATAACGCAGGCGGCGCGCAGCATCTTCTGTAGAAAGCCGGTTCTGCGCCGCATATGCTGCAGCCTGCACGTGCTCCGTAAAGCAGGGCAGTCCCCATGCTTCGCATGCACGCTGCACAGCCTGCATGTCGCGCAAAGCCTCTTCACCACGAAGTCCGTGCTCTACGTGACAGACGCTGTAGCTTCCCCATCCCTGTGCTGCCAAAGCAGCACAGGCATGTGCCAAAGCCAGAGAATCGGCACCGCCGCTAACAGCCAGCAGGTAATGAGCATCCGGCTGCAGCAAATTTTTAATTGTTTTGCGCAGCTTGTAGACTGCAGGTGCAATCTGCCTCATAGCATATCTCCTTCAGCAGCGGTTCAAACGTGTCGTATCGCATTTTTCTATGCTATAAAAGAAAAGGCACTCTCAGGAGTGCCATTTCATTAATTACCAGCTTGCTTATTTATCACGTCTGGCACCACGACCACCGCGTTTGGACTCAGTATTACGTTTTAAATCCAGCATACGGTCATCGCTGTCTTTCAGGAATTTGGATAATTTATCCTCAAAGGAAACGGGCGCCATAGGTCTTGCGCTTTGCGGGCGCATACCGCCACGGCGTTCACGATTGTCGCCTTGCGGACGCATACCATTGCTGTTGCGGCGCTCGCGGTTATCGTTTTGCGGACGTTGCGGTCTCGGCTGCGGATTTGCAGGCGGCGGAGTGAGCTGTTTAATAGACAGACCAATTTTGCCGCGATCATCTACAGATAATACCTTAACCTTAACCTTGTCGTGCTCCTTTAAAAAGTCATGCACGTCTTTTACATAAACATTAGAAACCTCAGAAATGTGAATCAGGCCAACCTTGCCCTCAGGCAGTTGGACAAATGCGCCAAAATTGGTGATACCTGTAACTTCACCCTCTACAATTGCACCTACTTCAAGTGACATCGAGAAAAAAATCCCCCTTAAAAATTCTTAATACTCTTGTATTATACTCTTTAATTTTTCATGGTGTCAATAAAAAAAGCAGAACAAAAGCTATCATTTCTTGTTCTGCCTTATTTTTTCTCATCAACTATAAACAGCGGCACCTCGTCTTTACCCACCATGTTGTAATCCTCACGGGCGAGCTTTTCAATATAACGCGGGTCATCCAGACGTTTACGCTCTGCCTCCAGCTCAGTCTTCTGTTTTTGTAAAGCAGCAATACGTTGCTGTGTAGCAGCCTGTTCCTGTTTAATCTGATAAATAGAATACTCCTGCTTGCCGATAACGAACAGGCAGGCAACAAACAGCAGCATCATAAAGACATTAAAAGCTTTAGATTTATGTCTTGCACGACGTCTAACCATATCATAGCCCCCCAGCATTGAGTATTCCGCAGTATATTTTTAGAAAAGCCCGGCAGCAGCTGCCGGGCCTAAAGCACTATAACAGCTTATTATTTTACGTTAACTGCATCCTTGAAAGCTTTACCGGCTTTGAAAGCAGGGATGGTTGCAGCAGGAATAACTACCTTCTCACCATTTTGCGGATTTTTACCTTCGCGTTCTTTACGAGCACGTGCTTCAAAAGTACCAAAGCCTACTACTTGTACTTTGTCACCCTTAGCAACTACCTCTTTAACGGTTTCCAGGGTAGCGGTGATAGTTTTCTCAACATCTTTTTTGGTTAAGCCGGCTTTTTCAGCAACAGCAGCGATTAACTCAGTCTTGTTCATCAAAAATTCCTCCTTAATTATGACTTTAGTTATTATTGCAAATGCTTGCGGAGCACGTAACTTCGTAACGTAACTCAAATTTAACTAGCAATAGTATTCTACACTGTCAAACGTTTTCCTGCAAGCCTTTTCCGAAAATATTTATAAATTACGGGGAAAATAGCGTTATTTTAGTAACTTTATTGTAATTTCACCTTATAAATCGTTCTTTCGTTCCAAATCCTTAGCCTGATTCCAAAATTTATCCAGCTCAGTCAAAGTGAAATCCTGCCATGTTTTGCCGCTGACTTCCACCTGTTTTTCCACGTAATTAAAGCGGGAAGCGAAACGGTTATTAGTTCCGTCCAAAGCTACCTCCGGCTCAATGCCACTATGACGCGCATAATTTACCACAGCAAACAGCACATCGCCAAGCTCGCTCTCGGCAGCAGCCTTGTCGCCTGCCTTTAAAGCCTCCTGCAGCTCGCCCAGCTCCTCCTGTACCTTAGCCCATACAGATTCGCTGTCCTGCCAGTCAAAGCCGACCTTAGCAGCCTTGCTCTGCAGCTTATAGGCACGCAGCAGCGCCGGCAGTCCCTGAGATACGCCATCCAATACATGCTTGCGTTCCTGCTTTTCCTGTTTCTTGATAGCTTCCCAATTTACCAGCACCTCATCGCTGTTGTCAACATGGGTATCGCCGAAAACATGCGGATGACGGCGGATAAGCTTATCCGTAACCTCGTCGATAACGTCCTGCAGATCAAAGCGTCCTGCCTCCTGTGCCATGCGGGCATGGAAAACAACCTGCATGAGCACGTCGCCAAGCTCCTCACGCATACCGTCAACATCGTCAGCGTCCACAGCCTCCAGATATTCGTAAACCTCTTCAATCATATTGCTGCGGATGGATTTATGTGTCTGCTCTCTGTCCCAAGGGCAGCCGTCAGGCTCGCGCAGAGTACGCATAACATCAGCCAAAGGCTGGATGTCGAAATCATCAAAGCCTGCTTCCGGCAAAAAGTCCTCCGCATAGCCTTCTTCTTCGCCTTCCTCGGCAAAATCGTCATCATCCTCGCCAAAGGTAATAATACCGGGAACAGCTTCCACATCGTCAACCTTTTCAAATACGGTATCTTCTGCTCCCTCAGCCATCGGCGGAATATAAGCGCTCGTAAGATGGTCGATATTCGGCTGTCTGTCCAACTCGAACAGCTTAATCGGACGGCATTCCTCATCAGGCAAACCCAAATTACGCAGGAAATAAATTTCGTATTCGTCAGGCAGTACGTCCATCAGGGCAATTTTCAAATCGCTTGCTACCATCTGGCTGTAAACCTGAGTAATCATCAGCGGATGCTGTCCGGCACTGGCAATCTCCGCAAAATCCTGCGCGTCAATAATCTGCAGCCCGGCAATCGGGTCGATGCCCAGCTCAACATAAGCCAGGTCCAAAAAGCTCATAGAAGGCTTAATAACCAGCTTAATGCCCTGTGCCTTCGCAGCGGTGCGCATCAAAACAACGGTTTTTTCCGCAACCAACGGGCTTCCCGGTACAGCATAAACAACATCACCGTTCTGCGCTGCTGCCAGCACACGCTCAACAACACTGTTATAAACCTCTTCAAAGGAAGCAGCCTTTTCGTATAAATCGTCACATGAGGTAAATTTTACGTTTTGCTTTTCCAGCTCGGCAACGGTTGGATGCACCGCCGTGCGCAGGATAACCTGAGCGCAGTTTTGCAGAAGTCCCATAGTTTCCAATGAAAGATGTCCCACAGCACCGGGGCCTAAGCCGACAATTGTAATTGTTCCCATGATAGTACGCCTTCTTTCTTAATTATTTTAAAAATCGTTTCACTACCGGCAGCTGACACAGCTCCTGTCTGTTCAGCACGCCTAAAAGCGGCAGCAATATGATATAGCTTATCCCGGCAGCCAGCATAGCAGCGATTGTTGCCAAAGCAGGCGATGCACCGTCAAGCAGCACATGCGCTTCTACGGCAACAGCACCCATCACCGCTGCTGCGGCGATGATTTTCGCAATACTGAGCCAGGAAAATCTTATACTTAATTTATACAACGCTATAATATTTAACAGCGCCGTCACGCCAAAGTTAATATTCGTTGCCCATGCTGCGCCGGCAATACCGTATTCCGCATTCGTCAGCCGGAGAACGGCAACCAGCTTGGCGGCAATACCGATAAGCATATTCAGCATCGGCAGATTGGTGTGCCCCATTCCCTGCAGCATACCTGTTGTAACCTGCTGCAGACCTAAAAGGCAGATGGCAGGCGCCGAATGCATAATGGCAACGCCGGCCTTCGCCGTACCGTAAAGCAGCAGGCTGATAGGCTCCGCCAGCACCCACATGCCTACGGAAGCAGGCACTGTTATCAGGCAGCACAGCTTCATAGCGGTCGCCGCCTTCTGCTCAATGATATGCCATTTATTCAAAGCAAAGGCTTCGGAAACAGCAGGCACAAGGCTTGTTGCCAGCGACATCGTCGGTATCGTGGCCATTAACAGCAATGGCTGTGCCATGCCTGCCAGATAGCCGAACTGCGCCGTCGCCTGCTCCACACTAAGACCGCTGTCAATCAATCGGCCGGGAACCAGCAATACGTCAATGCTGCTGGTAACAGGCACCAGAATATTAGCGCAGGAAACAGGCAACGCCAGCAGCAGCAGGCGTTTAATCAGCGCGCTGCTGCGCACAAGCTCGGCAGCAGGTGCCTGCATCTTCACTGCGTCAGCCTGCCATTGCTTACGGTAATATCGGTAAAAGCAGCCCATAACCACAAGACCTGTCAAGCTGCCCGGCACAGCGCCGAAGGCGGCGCCGGCAGCAGCGTATTCCAGACCGTAGGGCAGCAGCACATACGCCAGCACCACCATCGTCACTACGCGGATAAACTGCTCCACAATCTGCGACACCGCAGGCGGCGTCATCAGCTGATGTCCCTGAAAATACCCACGGAAGCTGGCTAAAATCGTAGCAAAGAAAATTGCCGGTGTCAGCGCTATAAGCGAATAGTAGGCACGCGCATCGGTAATAACGCCGGCATCAACCAGCCAGCCCGCCGCCAACACCAGACAAACCGCCAGCACAGCGCCCACACAGGCCATCAGGCGCAGCGAAACGCGAAACACCTGACGCACATTAGCATAGTCCTTCTGCGCCAGAAAGCCTGCGACAATAATCGATATTGCCACCGGAATGCCGGCCGCAGAAATCGCAAGCAGCAAAAGGTATACGGGATAGGCCATCTGGTACAGACCGATACCCTCGCCGCCCAGCAGACGTGAAAGCAGGATGCGGTTCACAGAACCGATAACCTTTACCATCAGCCCTGCCAATGTCAGAATCATTGCGCCGCGCAAAAATTTATCACTGCTCATCTCCTGCTTTCACCTCCTTTAAATCAATCTTCCAATATCAGAGCAGGCAAAATCTGCTCCAGCCACGCCAGGGGCTCCTGCTTTGACGTACCCATTCTGTACGTCAGCTGCTGCTCCTGACCGTTTTTCAATGTCATCGTCTTAGGATGCTGCATCAGCAGCTTCAGAACTGCCTCCGGGTTTACCTGTGCCTTCTCGCCGAAGGTCAGGCGGATAATTCCCTGACGCACATTTACGCCACGTATTTTCAGCACTCGGCACAAGCCCTTAAGCGCTGCCAAACGCCAGAGCATTTCCACCTCCGGCGGCGGATTGCCGAAACGGTCGATAATTTCGTCCAGAAAATCCTCCCGCTGCGAATATTCCAGCTCGCTGAAGCGACGATACAGCTCCATTTTATAACGCGGATCCGGAATATAGCTGTCCGGAATATAGGCCTCTGCCTGAATTTCCAGAACAGGCTCCGGCTCAGGCTCGGCCTCCTTGCCGTTTTTCAGACGTTCAATGGTTTTTTCCAGCATCTCGCAATAAGCGGCAAAGCCTATGCCGGTAATATGTCCGTGCTGCTGCGGGCCGAGCAGATTGCCGGCACCGCGGATTTCCAAGTCACGCATAGCAATCTTAAAGCCTGCGCCCAGCTCCGTAAAATCACGGATAGCCTGCAGACGTTTTTCGGCAATTTCGCTGAGCGCCTTATTAGGCTGATAAACAAAGTAAGCATAAGCAAGACGCGAGCTGCGTCCTACGCGGCCACGCATCTGGTAAAGCTGCGAAAGGCCGAAATTGTCGGCACCGTCGATAATAATCGTATTCGCCAAAGGTACGTCCAGACCGTTTTCCACAATCGTCGTACACAAAAGCACGTCGCAGCCGCCCTCATAGAAGGTAATCATGGCATCCTCTAATGCGTCCTCATTCATCTGCCCGTGGGCAATTTTGATGCTGATTCCCGGAACCAGACGGCGCAGCTTGGCAGCCAGCGGCTCCAAAGCGCTCACGCGGTTACTGATATAGTAAATTCTGCCGCCGCGGCGCAACTCACGCTCCAGCGCCTCCTTAATCATGCCGTCGTTATATTCGCTGACATAGGTTTCAACAGGCAAGCGGTCCTCCGGCGGTGATTCGATAACGCTCATATCACGGCCGTTGACCAGCGCCATATGCAAAGTACGCGGAATAGGTGTCGCCGAAAGCGACAAAACATCTATGCCGAGATGCCATTTCTTGATTTTTTCCTTTTGGGCAACACCGAAGCGCTGCTCTTCATCGATAATCAGCAGGCCCAGACTGGTAAAATTCACATCCGGCTGCAGCAGACGGTGCGTACCGATAAGAATATCAACCTTACCGTCAGCCACCTCCTGCAGAACAGTGCGCTGCTCCTTCGGCGTACAAAAGCGGTTCAGCAGGCGAACCTCTACGCCGAAATTGCGCACGCGCTCCTTAAACGTAATATAATGCTGCTGTGCCAGCACTGTTGTAGGCGCCAATACCGCCACCTGCTTGCCGTCAAGCACAGCCTTAAAGGCAGCACGCAAAGCCACCTCGGTTTTTCCGTAACCTACATCACCGCAAAGCAGGCGTTCCATCGGCTGCGGCTTTTCCATATCAGCCTTGATTTCGGCAATCGCCTTCAGCTGGTCCGGTGTTTCCTCATAGGGAAAAGCTGCTTCAAAGTCCTTTTGCAGCTGGCAGTCCGGCGAAAAAGCATGACCGGGCATAATCTGCCGCTGTGCATATAAACGCAACAGCTCCTCCGCCAGCTCCGTAATCGCCTTAGCCGCCTTGGCCGTAGTGCGTTTCCAGTCATTGCCGCCCATTTTCGACAGACGCGGCACACTGCCCTCGCTGCCGACATATTTATGCAGCATACCGACCTGCTCAACAGGAACATAGAGCTTATCGTCACCGGCATAGGCCAAAAGCAAATAATCACGGTGGATGCCGTCAACCTCGACGTTCTCTACGCCTATATAACGGCCGATACCATGAACCTTATGAACAACGTAATCTCCGGCCTTAATATCCGAAAAATACTGCAGCTGTTGGCCCTGATTTTTAGTATGCAAGCGTTTGCGCTTCTGCATGCCGAAAATATCATTTTCTGTCAGCAGCAGCCATTCTTCATCCCAGAAGCGAAAGCCGTGATCCAAATCGCCGTAGGTTACATTGACGACTCCCGGCTCAAAGCTCTTTTGGGCAAAATGTCCCTTTAAGCCGTAGTTGCGCAGATTATCCGCAAAACCACGGGCCTTAATACTGCCGGAAAGCATAATCAGCGGCGTAATTCCCTCCGCCAGCCAGTTCTGCAAATCCTCCACCAGCAAATTAGTATTCTTATTATACGGCGCAACCGCGCGCACCGGTATATTCAGCGAAGGCAGCTGCTGCAGATAGCTGTGTCCCAACGCCGATACAAGCACAGCACCGTTAGCGGCAAGCTGCTCTATAAGCTCCTGTTTGCCGAAAAGCTCGGAGGCATGCTCCTTGTTTTCCTTGTCCAGCTTTTCCAGCATACCGAAAACATGCACCGGCTCATCAACAACTACCATAGTATCCGCAGCGCAATATTCAAAGATATCGGCATCATAGCTGAAGCTCTCATCTGCCTTCAGCGGAGCGATTTTGATACTGCTGAGAGTCTGCAGACTGCGCTGGGTGTCAACATCAAAGCTGCGCATAGCGTCAAGCTCATTGTCGAACCATTCGATGCGTACCGCCGCACTGCTGTTGATGGGGTACACGTCCAGAATATCACCGCGCAGGCAGAACTGTCCCAAAGCATCAACCTGCTCCGTACGCTCATAGCCCAAATCAAGCAGCGCAGCAGCTATATTACGCTGTTCGTGCTCCTCGCCCACAGCTAGCTGCAGTGCCTTGCCGGACATACCGCTCGGACGCAGCTGCTTTTGCTGCAGTGCTTCTGCCGTAATGAAAACAATGCCACGCTCCTCACCGCTCAAAAAGCGCAGTGCGGCCGCACGTCCTGCCTGCAGCTCCAGGCTCTGCGTATCGGCCTGCACACGCGGCAAACTTACAGGATAAAGCTCCTGCATCGGCAAATCGGGGTACAGATAATTAAGCTCGCGGCGATAGGTACGGATTTCCTCACGCGAAGCAGTAATAAAGGCCATACTGCCCTTGCCGCCAAGCAGCTTATCTGCGGCAGCAAAAAAGACCGGCTTGCTGCTTCCAGCCAACCCGGTTAAAATACAGGCCTGTTTTTTCTTTTGATATTCGGCCGCCTGCCGCACTTCCTTGACAGCGGCAACCTTATTGACTAATAAATTTTCCATAGGCTATACAAATTGATAAATAGGGCTGTTACAGACGTAACAGCCCTATAATCTGTTTTAAAATCAGAGCTTAACAGCAAGTACTTTGCGGTCCAGGCTGTGAATAGCATCAACGAAACGTACGGTGCCGGTTTTGTAACGGGCAGAAATAGTATGAGTACGTACGCCGTCGCCGAAGTAACGCAGACCGTTCAGCATGTTGCAGTTGGTAATAGCGGTAGCAGTAAACATGCAGTCATCACCTTTTACCAGATCATCCAGAGTCAGCACCTTGTTAACATCAGCAATACCCATCTTCAGGCAGCGTTGAACCTGTGCTTCGTCTTCGGGAACCAGACGAGCTTGCATATCGCCGCCCAGGCATTTAACAGCAGCAGCACCCAGAACACCTTCCGGAGCGCCACCCTTACCAACGTACATATGCACGCCGCTGCCTTCAATGCAGCATTCAACAATCGGGTTAACATCGCCGTCGGTAATCAGGGAAATACGTGCGCCGGCTTTACGGATTTCGTCCATCAGGCCGTAATGACGTTCGCGGTCCAGCAGAACTACGTTCAGGTCGCTTACTTTACGGTCCATTGCTTTAGCAACGCGTGCCAGGTTTTCGCTGATCGGAGCATTGATATCGATGCAGCCTTTAGCACGGGGGCCGACAGCGATTTTATCCATGTACATATCAGGAGCATGCAGCAGGCAGCCACGCGGAGCGATAGCAATAACTGCGATAGCGCCGTTTTGTCCTTTAGCAACCAGGTTGGTACCTTCAATCGGGTCAACAGCGATATCAACCTCAGGGCCGCCGGCACCTACTTCTTCGCCGATATACAGCATCGGTGCTTCATCCATTTCGCCTTCGCCGATAACAACGGTACCTTTAATGTTTACGGTATCAAAGGCTGCGCGCATAGCGTCAACAGCCAAACCGTCAGCACCGTTCTTGTCGCCTCTGCCTACAAGATGACCGCAGGCAATAGCTGCCGCCTCGGTTACACGTACAAATTCCAAAGAAAGCTCTCTGTTCATTCTTCACAACACTCCTTAATATAATTTCATATGGTAATAGCACTGCTTGTGCAGCGCAAGAGAATTAACTCTATGTCCAACCTTTATTATGACACGTTTATTCTGATTAATCAATCTAAATTTTATTTACAGCAACAGCATCAGGCAAACCTGCCACGGTAAAACAAAAACAATATACAGCAAAAACAGGCTGAACACTACGGTTACACCTGCACGGAAGGCATCTACAAGGTACACTGCCTCCAATGACCGCACCAGAAGATACAGCATCCACAGACAGCCTATAAGAAACAGCACACCTAAAAGCGGCAATCCGTTAAGCCCCATCCTGCCCGCAAGCAAGGCCCCCGGTGTGAGCAGCAGAAACGGCAGCGTCGTATACCCCAAAAGGCAGATGAGCCCGACAGGGTCGCCTGCCAGCGCACCGAAGGTTTCCATAATGCCGTGCAGCAAAAAACCGTAAAGCGTTAAAGCTGTTCCCGCAATCAGCACCGTAGCAATAATAATGCCGAAGCGCACCTCCAGCGGCGAATCCAGCAGCCAGCAGTTTGTTGCTACGCCAAAAAAGCTGAAGCTGAGAGTGAAATAAAAAGCACTGCGCCAAAGAGAAGGCTGCTTGGCAATCGCAGCCATGCCTGCACCGGGCTCAAAAAGTACCTCAAAGGTTTTGCGCCTCATAGCTCATCACCTCGTCATACCGCCTGCCGGCGCCCCGCTCTGCTGCAGACTGCCTGTCAGCTGGTTTACAAGCTCTGTTTTAATCAGCTCCGCAATATGAGCGCTGAGCAGAAACTCCCACGGCTGCTGTTTTTCCTTAGCCTTCACCGGCGGCAGTCCGTCGGCACCCGGCTTAATCTTGCCCAATTCACCTGCTGCGGCAAGCGCATCGTAATAATCACCGATTTCATCTACCAGGCCCAGGTTCTTAGCCTGCAGACCGGTATAAACACGGCCGTCAGCCAAGGTTTTAACCTTGCTTTCTTCCATCTTGCGTCCTACGGCAACAGTTGTCACGAACTGCTCGTAGATTTCGTTGACGATGTTCTGCAAAATAGCCTGCTCCTCCGGTGTCATCGGTCTGTCGCTGCTCATAATATCCTTATAGGGACCGCTTTTAATCTTATTACTGGTGATACCTATTTTCTTGAACAGCTCCTCCGTATTCATGTAGGGCATATACACACCGATACTGCCGGTAAGCGTTGTGGCATTGGCATAAACCTTGTCACTGGCGCAGGCTGCAATCCAATAGGCAGCGCTGGCACCTGTATTGCCCATAGTTGCCACAATCGGCTTTTTGGTTTTCTCCTTAAAGCGCTTCAATTCACGTCCAACCTCTTCCGCAGCCGTAGCACTGCCGCCGCCGCTGTCAATACGCAGGACTAATGCCTTGACGCTGTCATCAGCCGCAGCCTCACGAATCTGCTTCATAATGCTGCCGCTTGTTACACCATTTGTCTGGCTGAAAATATTGTCCTTGCTGTCCGCACCGCTGATAATCGTACCGGAAATATTGATTACGGCCACACGGTCAGGTACAGTAACAGTTTTCTCGGCATTGTTATTCCCCTTGAGCAACGAAACGACAAAGCTCAACACAGCCAGAATCAATACCGCACTGATAAAAATTTTCTTAAGCATTCAATCACTCTCCTCCCTAATTTTTAGTATAACATAAGCAAAAACTCCCCTCAGGCGTATGCCTTACGGCAATTGCGCCTAAGGTGCCTAAGAGGAGTATTCTTATTTTCCGAAAGCAACGTCGGCTTAAGCTCAGCGCTTTCAGGATAAACTTATTGGTGATGCTTTACCGCCGCACCTACAAACTCTCTGAATAACGGATGCGGATTTGTCGGACGGGATTTAAATTCAGGATGGAATTGCGCACCGAGGAACCACGGATGCTCGCTCTCAGGCAATTCAACAATCTCTACCAGACGGCCATTAGGCAGTGTGCCGCCAAGAACTAATCCCTTGCCCACAATTTCCTCACGGAAAGCATTGTTGAACTCATAACGATGACGATGACGTTCGTAAATCAGCTCTGCATTGTAAGCCTTGCTGGTCAGCGTATCGGGATAAACCTTACACGGATACAGTCCCAGACGCATCGTACCGCCCAAATCCTCAACATCAAGCTGTTCCGGCATCAGGTAGATAACAGGATGTGTGCTGTTCGGATTGAACTCTGAGCTGTTGGCATCAGCCATACCGCAGACGTGACGGGCAAATTCAATTACTGCGCACTGCATGCCCAGGCAGATACCGAAGAACGGAATCTTGTGCTCACGTGCATATTGAATAGCCTTAATCTTGCCTTCAATACCGCGGTTACCGAAGCCACCCGGCACCAGAATGCCGTCAACACCGGCCATAACCTTAGTCATATCAGTATCATCTGCTTCGATTTCTTCTGCATTTACCCAATGGATATCAAGCTCGGCTTCATTGGCAACTGCTGCATGACGCAAGGATTCGGTAATGGAAATATAAGCATCCTGCAAAGCAACGTATTTGCCGACTACAGCGATAGTTACCTTCTTGTCATATTTTTTCAGGATGCGGGCCACCATATCATGCCAGCCCTGCATATCCTTCGGCTTGTCCTCCATTTCCAGTTTGCGCAGAACAATGGTATCAAGTCCCTGCTCCTCCATGAGCATCGGTACCTCGTAAATACTTCTTGCCGTAAGGTTTTGAATAACTGCGTCCGGATCTACGTCGCAGAACATAGCCATTTTTTCGCGCATTTCCTTAGAAATAGGCTTTTCGCTGCGGCAAACGATAATATCAGGAGAAATACCGATGCTGCGCAGCTCTTTTACGCTATGCTGAGTCGGTTTGGTTTTCAGCTCACCGGCTGCGGAAATATACGGTACCAGCGTAACGTGAATATAAAGCACATCGTTCTTGCCGACATCCTTTTTTACCTGACGGATGGCTTCCAAAAACGGCAGGCTTTCAATATCACCTACAGTACCGCCGATTTCCGTAATAACGAAGTCGGCATTATCCTGTTGGCCTACGCGGAAAACGCGCTCTTTGATTTCATTTGTGATATGAGGAATAACCTGTACGGTACCGCCAAGATAATCGCCACGGCGTTCTTTATTTATTACACTCTGGTAAATCTTGCCTGTGGTCGTATTGGAGTTTTTGGACAGGTTGATATCAATAAAGCGTTCGTAATGTCCCAAGTCAAGGTCAGTTTCCGCACCGTCATCTGTTACAAAAACCTCGCCATGCTGATACGGGCTCATTGTGCCCGGGTCAATATTGATATACGGGTCGAACTTCTGGATAGTAACCCTATAGCCGCGGCTTTTCAGCAAACGGCCTAAAGACGCAGCAGTGATGCCCTTGCCCAAAGAAGAAACAACGCCGCCTGTCACAAAAATGTACTTGGTATTAGTAGTCATGATTTTTAACCCCCTCAGATTTCATAAAATGCTACAAAAATATTAAATTGTATCTAAACTCACTGCAGGCGGCAAAGCCTCACGGACTCTGCCACCTGCAAAAGAATTTCTTAAATTACATTCTTTCCGGAGCAGAAACGCCCAGAATACCCAAAGCATGACGGATGGTGTGACCAACTGCCTTCACCAAAGCAATGCGGGCTTGTTGCAAGTCTGTATCTACGCCCAGAATACGGCATTGGTTATAGAAGGAGTGGAACAGGGTTGCCAGCTCGTAGGTATAGGTTGCCACATGATGTACAGCACGTTCGCGGGCTGCACGGGCAAGCAGTTCCGGATATTCGCCCAGCTTTTTAACAAGCGCCAGCTCTTCGGAAGCCTGCAGAGTATCCAGCTTCAGCTCATCAAGAGCAACTGCCTCAATGCCTGCTTCGGCAAGCTGACGGGCAATACTGCAGATACGCGCATGCGCATATTGGATATAATAAACCGGGTTCTCATTGGATTTTTCGGTAGCCAGAGTCATATCAAAATCCAGCTGGCTGTCTAAAGAGCGCATGCAGAAGAAGTAACGTGCCGCATCAACGCCAACCTCATCCATCAGCTCACGCAGAGTGATGGTTTCGCCAGTACGCTTGGACAGCTTAACGATATCGCCGTTGCGGTACAGACGTACCATTTGCAGCAGCAGCACCTCCAGCTTATCGGCATCAAAGCCCAAAGCACTTACAGCAGCCTTCACGCGGGCAATATAGCCATGGTGGTCAGCGCCCCACAGGTTGATGATGCGGTCGAAGCCACGCTCGAATTTGTTGCGGTGATATGCAATATCGGCAGCAAAGTAAGTGGATACGCCGTTGTCACGGATAACAACGCGGTCCTTGTCATCGCCGTAAGCGGTGGAATTAAACCATTTTGCGCCATCCTTTTCATAAACGCAGCCTTTTTCCTCAAGGAATTTGCAGGCCTCACGGATTTTGTCGGCATCATGCAGAGATTGCTCGCTGAACCATACATCGAAGGTTACGCCAAAAGCTTCCAGATCCTCTTTCAGGCCTGCCAGCTTTTCTTTATATGCAATTTCCAGGAATTTTGCCAGACGCTCTTTTTCCTCTAAAGCAACGAATTCCTTGCCATAGATACGGATAATACGCTGAGCGGTTTCAATGATATCATAGCCATGGTAGCCGTTTTCCGGGAAAGGAATACCGGTCGGCATTTCATCCAGCTGTTTAACGGTCAGGTCGGCAGGAACGCCGCCCATTTCCTCCAGCTTCAACAGCTGCAGATAACGTGCATTGACAGAAGCTGCCAGATTGTTCATCTGATTGCCGGCATCATTGATATAATATTCACTTTCAACATCATAGCCTGCAGCACGCAGCAGGTTAACCATAGCACTGCCGACTGCGGCACCGCGGGCATGGCCTACATGCAGCGGGCCGGTAGGGTTAGCACTTACATATTCAACCTGAACGCGGCCCAAGCCGTTAGCAGGCAGGTTGCCGTAGTTTTCACCGGCAGCCAGAATGCCTGCCAGCAAATCAGCGGTCCAGTTTTGTTTCAGATAGAAATTGATGAAGCCGGGGCCGGCAATTTCCATTTTATCTACGGAAGCACAGTCCAGATTATCAACAACAGCCTGTGCAATCTGACGCGGTGCACAATGCAGGCTGCGGGCAGACTGCATTGCAAAGTTGGTTGCAAAATCGCCGAATTCCTTTTGCGGCGGAACCTCCAGCATAACCTCGGGCAAAGTACCCGGTTTCAAAGTGCCATTATCGATAGCTTTTTGCGCTGCATCTTTAATGGCAGCGGCTAATAAATCCTTTATATCCAAAGCAAAATCTCTCCTTCTCTTTATTTATTGCTTATTTTGTTTCGTAAATAGGGTCATTAGTCAGTTCAACACCCAGCTTTTTAAATACCTTGAAATCTCCCTCTGTCAGCATAACGGTGGAATGTGCCTGGCAACCCTTCAGCTCCGGCAGCTTTTCCAGCGCCAGCTTAGCCAGACTGTCCGTTGCAGCACACATGGAAAGCGCTATCAGCACCTCATCCATATGCAGACGCGGATTGCTGCTGCCAAGGTAGCGTGTTTTCAGATTCTGAATCGGGTTGATGTAGGTAGGCGAAATTAGGTGCATTTCATCCGCAATACCGCCCAGTTCCTTAATAGCGTTCAGTAAAACAGCACTGGCAGGTCCCAGCAAATCCGTAGTTTTGCCGGTAACGATTCTGCCATCGGCAAGCTCCAGCGCAATAACAGCACACTTGCGTTCTTCCGCAACCTGCTTGGCTACGGTAACAACGCGGCGGTCATTTACGCTGACTTTAGCCTGCTTCATCAGCAGCTCCAGCGTATAAATCTCCTGCTTGCTGGCCTCATCCAATGCCAGACGGTTCAGGGACTGATAATAGCGGCGGATAATTTCCTGACGGGAAGCCTCGCAGCAAACCTCATCATCACAGATGCAGTTGCCTGCCATATTAACGCCCATATCGGTAGGCGATTTGTACGGGCAATAGCCGTAAATGCCTTCAAAAATTGCTGCCAGTACAGGATAAATTTCAACGTCACGGTTATAATTTACCGTGGTTACGCCATAGGCCTCCAAATGGAAGGGGTCAATCATATTAACATCCTGCAAATCCGCCGTAGCAGCCTCATAAGCCATGTTTACAGGATGCTTCAAAGGCAGATTCCAGATGGGGAAGGTTTCGAATTTGGCATAACCGGCCTTAATGCCGCGTTTGTTTTCATGATACAGCTGTGACAGGCAGGTAGCCATCTTGCCGCTGCCGGGACCGGGAGCAGTAACAACTACCAGCGGACGTGTAGTTTCTACATAGTCGTTCTGACCATAGCCCGCATCGCTGACAATATGCTCCACATTATGCGGATAGCCTTCAATCGGATAATGGTAATAAACCTTGATATCCAAAGCCTCCAGCTTATTTTTGAAGCTTTCGATGGATTTCTGCCCCTTATATTGCGTAATAACAACGCTGCTGACATAAAGTCCCTTAGAACGGTAAACCTTTACCAGACGCAGTACGTCCAGATCGTAGGTCAGGCCTAAATCGTGACGCACCTTGTTATTTTCGATATCATCGGCATTGATGGAAATAATCATCTCTGCCTGATCCGCCAACTGCAGAAGCATCTGCAGCTTACTGTCCGGAGCAAAGCCCGGCAGTACGCGGGAAGCATGGTAATCATCGAACAGCTTGCCGCCGAATTCCAGATAAAGCTTATCGCCGAATTTACTGATGCGCTCTCTGATATGCTCAGATTGCATGGTCAAATATTTTTGATTATCAAAGCCTATTTTCATATTAAATTTCCTCAACCTCAATTAAAATCTTCATTTCGCCATAAGGCTTATCATCATGATACAAGGTATATTCCATTTCCAGCTGCCACATGCCGTTACGGAAATTGGTATATACATAACTGGTTTCCGTCGTCAGAGGAATTTTCATATAAGGTGTCTGATAAAGGCTTTTATCTACATATCCACGGCGGAATTCCTGTCTGTGATCTACGCTGCCGCTACGCATGACTATAACGTGCTCATCGTCCCATTTCAGCGTTGTCTTGGTATTATCCAGACCGGACTGTTCATCCTCCTTATAGATTACGTAGTATTTGCCGCCTTTTTCCGTCATCATACCCGTATACTTTTGTTCAGAAGCCTGAGCCTCACTACCCTCATCCTTCGTTGTACTCAAAATACGAATTTTTACCGGCTGCATAGTACGTGCCTCCATAAACAAGATAGAGCCTGCACCGTTTCGCCACACCATTATGATCGAAAGGTCGCAAGCCCTACAAGATTTTTGTCAATCTAATGCCATTAAACTTTTCTGCACTAAAAGACCTCTTATATTCTTCAATATTATATAACAGCTATAAAGCACAGTCAAGAAATAGCATAAGGAAGTGCAGGATTTCCCATAACAGCAAGCTTAAAAAATCAACCAAAAACGACAGAGTATACTGCCATAGTATAGCTCTGTCGTCAGCTTTTTAATATAAAATTTATTTTTTAGCTTCTTCTTTAGCTGCTTCTTTCTGCTGCGGCAGCATTACACTGAAATCATTCAGCAAAGGCTTCTCGCCGTTCAGCTTGAAAAGATATACGAAGCGGGCAGCCGGTTTTTTCTCTGCAGCAACCTGATACAGCAGCACGTCTGCGCCATTATGTTTTTCAACAACAATCAGTTGATTGGTGGTCAGCTTACCGAAATCCTTAGCAAGCTGTGCATGCAGATTATTGTAAGCCTTTTCATCCCAGTTCTTTTGCATATCCTCGGTCATCATAGAGGTAACTGCCTTGTAGTTGCCGCCGTTGATAAATTTGTCAACGATAGCTTCCTCTGCGTCCAGAACCTTGCCGTTGGATGCGCTGCAAACTGCGCTGACAGCCAGCATCATAATCATTGTAACCAGCATTAATATTTTTTTCATGGAAATCTCTCCTCCCATATGCTTAATATGTGTTTAATTATAGTCTTTCGTGCCAACAAGTGCAAGCGTTACCATAAAAACTTTACAAATCTTTTCCACTAACGATAAATTCAAGCACAAAACTAAAGATTTTTGTTTTTCCATTCCGTCAGCTGGCTGCTGAAGGCTTCCCACTGCTGCGGCAATGCTTCCAGCGCCGCATCAGCCTTGGCCTGCTCCCAGCCGCTGAACAGGGCCGCTTCATAGCGCAGCTCCTTGATTTTGGGATGCGACGCCACCAGACGCTCCACCATCAGGCTGTTGATATAATCGTCATGCAAAAGGCCCAACATATCCTGCAGATACTTCAAGCTGCGCAAAAGGCTTGCTTCCGGAGCCAGCTCCGGCACACTCTGCAGTGCATAACGGAAGCGCTTGAGCTTAATGCGGATGCGGTGCAGCTGCTCCATATTATGCAAATCGGGATATTTTTCCGGCAGCTCCATCAGCTTGTCATACCAGTTACCGAAACGACGCGACAAAAACTCTGCCAATGTCAGCTCCCTTTCAGGCGCAGGCACGCTGTACAGCCACAAAAGCAAACGGGCCAGCTCCAGCGTCAAGCGGTTCAGCCTCAGTCCGCGCAGCGCCTTAGCTGCAGCCGTACCGCGCAGCTGCGTCAGTAAAGCCGTAAGCTGCGGCAGCGCAGCTTCCGCCTGCTCCCGGCTGCGCTGCAGACGCGAGCAGATTTGCAGCGCCACATCGTACTCCCGCACATCACCCAAACGATTGGTGCTCGCCTTCAGCACTCCCTGCCAATGCACCGCCTCCTGCTCAGGCAGCAGCGGCTTGCATAGAGTCAGCAGCGAGCGCAGACGTCTGAGCTTTACCCGCAGCTGACGCAGCAGGCTGCGTTCCGGGCCACGGCTCAAGACCTCCTGCCACAGCTTGCTTACATAATAAACTTGCCAGGGAAGATGACAATACAGCAGGCTCATAGCGCTGTCGGCATCGTAGGCCGCCAGCTGCTTTTGGTCAAAACAGCCGCGCAACTGGTCCAGTCGCTGCGAAAAATCCGGCTCCTCCAACACAAATTTTGTTTTGGAGGCCAGCAGCTTCTGCAGCAGACTGTCAACAGCTTCTGCAGCTTCCGTATTCTGATATTCAAATTCAATAATGATATCCGCTATCGCCAACAGCTTGTCGCTCACAAGCAAAGTGCCCCAGGCACAATACAAGCGTACGCCGTCCGTATTTTCCGGTGTAAAGCGCGTCAGGCGATATTTATACATATCATTATCGTTAAAATATTTTTCTTTGATTTTTACCTTAACGGTACTGCCAGGCAGCAGCCTTTTGGCAAGATTAAGCAGCTGCGCCTGGTTTTTTACTTCCAGTCCATGCAGACACAGCTTGTGTTTCATGACATCTACCTCCCGGACCTTGACGCTTTTTTATGCGCTTATTTGTTCTTCGGTACAATTTCCAGCCAATAATTATCAGGGTCGGTAATAAAGTAAATTCCCATAGCAGGATTTTCGTAGCAGATGCAGCCCATTTTCTTATGCTTAGCATGCGCTGCTTCGTAATCATCTGCCAAAAATGCCAAATGGAATTCATTTTCGCCCAGATTATAAGCTTCCTTGCGGTCACGCAGCCAGGTAAGCTCCAGCAGATGCGGAGTTTTGCCGTCCGTAAGATATACCAGAATAAAGCTGCCGTCCGCAGCCACCTTACGGTGATCCTCCTTCAGGCCCAAAGCCTCCTCGTAAAACTTCAGGCTTTTTTCCAAATCCAATACGTTAAAGTTATTATGTGCGAAAGTAAATTCCATAATGTACACCTCTCATCAAATTATATATTTAAAAGAACACTACCTGCTTCAAAAGCAACGCAGCCAAGGCAATACCTGCTGCCAGCTTGCCGACCATCGCAAAAAAGCGCATCTTCGCTGCCGTCCACGCCAACTGCATAGCAGCCGCCGAAACACCCGTATGCGCCAGCTCATAGGCAAACGCAGCCGCAAAGGCACCGGCCATACCGCCGAGCAATGAGCCTAATATCGGAAAAATCAATGTACCGAGCAGAGTGCCGGCAAAGCTTCCCAAGGCAATGAAAATAACCGCGAACCAAGAAACCTTTCTACGCTTAATACCGAAAAGGCCGACGCAGAACTCCCAAAATTCGCCCAAAGCATAAATAAGCACCATAGCTGAAAGCAGCCTGCCGTTAAAGTACAACACCTCATCAAAAAAAGCAAACATCAACGATGTCAGTAAAAGCAAAGTATTCCCCGGGAGGTCGAATATTGTCAGTATCGGTCCCGATATAGCTATGAAGATTGCAAATATACGCTCAACCAGCAGTTCCATAACATGCCTCCGTCTATTTATATTGTGTTAATTATACCACATCCATAAACATACAAGTTTACTAAAGTGTCACGAGAATTAGAAATAAATGTAAAATCGTTGTGCAGCAACACAGAAAATGCTAAAATTAGTTAAGCTGAAAAATTCTTAACCAAGGAGGTTCCCTCGTGAACGATATATTGCTTACTCTTAAACCCTGGTACCCTTCCATAAGTGCCTTTCTTTTCTTTACCGTTGTCCGCTACATTTATAAAAACTTTTTCATCCGCCTTTTACGCCGTCTGAACAACAAGGTTTCCTTCAGCTACGGCGAGGATTTTCTTAACGCCTTCGAAACACCTATCAATATTGCGCTCTTTATTATTGCGTTCTATGCGGCAATCAACCTGTCGCCGTTGGCATCAATACATGATGTAAGCTTTACCGACCGCATTCTGCGCACAATTATTGTCACCAACTTTTTCTGGGGTCTTTATAACCTGATTGATACAACGCACGGCGTTTTCTTCGATTTACTGGAAAGATTCGGCATCCAGACCGATGAAGCCATCGCCAACATTCTCGCGACTGTTTTCCGTATGATTATCATCATGCTGGGCTTTGTAACCGTAGCCCGCGAATGGAATTATGACATCAGCGCCTTCATCGCCTCCCTCAGTATCGGCTCTTTGGCTGTTGCATTTGCAGCCAAGGATGCGTTGGCTAACGTTTTCGGCAGTATGATAATCCTGCTCGACAAGCCCTTTAAAATCGGTGACTGGATTAAAGCCAACGGCATCGAAGGCATCGTAGAAAGCGTTTCCTTCCGCAGTACCTGTATCCGCACCTTTCCGCAGGAGCTTGTTTATATTCCGAACTCCCTCCTCAGCAACACGCCTATTACCAACTATACGCTGCGCGAACGCCGCCGCATCGACTTTACGCTTGGCCTGACCTACGGTACAACGGCTGCCCAAATCGAGGAATTTATCTTCAAGCTGAAAAATTATCTGGAGGATCTCACGCTTATTGATGAAAATGATGTACGCGTTCATTTCCTCACCTATAACAGCAGCAGCCTTGATATCCGTGTTGTCTGCTACGCCAAAACAGGCAAGCACATCGAATACCTCAACATTATGCAGGAAATCAACCTGCACACTCTGGAACTTCTGGAAGAAGTCGGCGTAAGCTGCGCCTTCCCCAGCACCAGTCTTTATTTTGAAACTCCGCTGCAGGAAAATGTTACCGAGCAGCCTGCCAAAGCACAATCCGAAGCTGATAAGCCAAAAGATAACAGCAACTCTGCCGACTGCTAATTCACTATTATTTTGCAGAAAAATTTTGCAAACTGAGTTATAATAAAATAAAGAATAATTTTCCATTTTATCTCAGTTTATATTTACAGGAGGCTGCCTATGACGAACAACATTAAGCAAGCGATTATTATCGGCGGCGGTCCCGCCGGAGTAAGTGCTGCTCTTTATCTGGCGCGCGCCGGTCAAAAGGTATGCATCATTGAAAACGGCCCCGGCGCACTGGCCAAGGCACATAAAATCGACAACTATTACGGCATTGCCGCTTCCGGCGCCAAGCTTTACGCGGCAGGACTGGAGCAGGCACGTTCTCTGGGCGTAGAAATTTTGCAGGATGAGGTTCTCGGCGTGGAATACACTGACTGCTTCACACTCAGCTTAAAGAATACGGCCGAGCAGCTGCAAACGGAAGCTCTTGTTCTGGCTACCGGCAGCAAAAATATTACGCTCAACCTTCCCGGCCTTATTGAGCTGGAGGGCAAGGGCATAAGCTATTGCGCCGTCTGCGACGGCTTCTTCTTCCGCAAGAAAAATGTTGCCGTCCTCGGCAATGGTGCCTATGCTCTGCACGAGGCTGCCTATCTTAAGCAGCTGGCAGGCAGCGTCACTATCCTGACCAACGGTCAAAGCGGTGACGCAGCCAAGGCTGCAGGCTTTGAGGTAAACACCTCTGTGCTGCAAGCAATTGAAGGCAGCGGCAGGCTCAGCAGCATCCGCTTCACCGACGGCAGCACGCTTGCTGTCGACGGCTTGTTCATCGCTCTTGGCACAGCAGACAGCACCGATATGGCGCGCAAGCTCGGCGCAGAGCTGAACGGACGCTTCATCCGTATCGACGGCGACGGAGCGACTAACATCCCCGGACTTTTCGCTGCCGGCGACTGCACAGGAGGCTTGATGCAGGTGGCTAAGGCAGTACACGAAGGCGCACGCGCCGGCCTGACAGCGTTAAAGTTTTTGCGCCAACATAAGACAGAAGAAAACTAACTAAAATTTTTACCAAAACACTTAAGGAGTGATAATTATGGCATTAGAAATTACTACAGCAAACTTTGAGCAGGAGGTTACCAATTCTACCCAAACAGTTCTCGTTGATTTTTGGGCATCCTGGTGCGGCCCCTGCCGTATGCAAGCTCCGATTCTGGAAGCCTTTGCTCAGGAGCACAGCGATATCAAGATTACCAAATGCAACGTTGATGATAATCCGGAGCTGGCAGAAAAATTTGCTATCATGAGCATCCCCAGCCTGTTGGTTTTCAAAAGCGGCAAGCTGGTAAAATCCGCAGTCGGCCTGCACGATAAGGAAGCGTTGGCAGCACTGGTAAAATAATTTCTTGACGAAAAAATCCCGGTTATGGTTTTTGAAGAAGCCATGCCGGGATTTTCTTTGTTTTTAAGCATAAAAAGAACTCCCTACGAAGCACTGCATGAACAGAGCACATAGAGAGTTCTTTATTTTTTCTTTTTACCGTGCCGCTTACGCAGCACGGCTTATTTTTTGATTAAGCAAGAATTTTATTCCTTGCCTGCCAGCTTTTTGTAGCCGTCCAGACGAGTCATAGCGTCTTTCTCGGTCTTTTCGAACAATGCTTCCGCAGTATCCGGGAACATCTTCTGCAGAGAACTGAAACGAACTTCGCCCATCAGGAAGTCACGGAAGTTTGCGGTAGGCTCTTTGCTGTCCAGAATGAACGGATTCTTGCCTTGCTCCTTCAGTTCCGGATTGAAGCGGTAAGTTGCCCAGTAACCGCATTCAACAGCACGTTTTTCTTCGAGCTGGCTGCAGCCCATGCCAACCTTCAGGCCGTGGTTGATGCAAGGTGCGTAAGCAATAATCAGGGACGGGCCGTCATAAGCCTCTGCTTCGGCAATAGCCTTCAGAGTCTGATTCTTGTCGGCGCCCATAGCAACCTGTGCAACATATACATAGCCATAGCTCATAGCCATCATGCCAAGGTCTTTCTTCTTGGTCTTTTTGCCGCTGGCAGCAAATTTAGCGATTGCCGCAGTCGGAGTAGATTTGGATGATTGACCGCCGGTGTTGGAATATACCTCGGTATCGAATACCATGACATTGACATTCTCGCCGGATGCCAGTACATGGTCCAGACCGCCGTAGCCGATATCATAAGCCCAGCCGTCACCGCCAAAGATCCAGTGGCTGCGTTTAACGAAGAATTGCTTCTCGTCATACAGAGCAGCGCATTTATCGCAGTTGTCTTTGTATTTTTCCAGTACAGCAGTCAGCGTTTCGGCACGTTCACGGGTGCCTTCGCTGTCGTTGACATGCTCCAGCCAATCGGTCAGCGCAGCCTTGAGATCCTCAGGCAGCTCGCCTTCCAGCATAGCCTTTACCATGTCTTCTACACGCTCACGGGATTGTTTAACGCCCAGGAACATGCCTAAGCCATATTCAGCGTTATCCTCGAACAGGGAGTTTGCCCAGCTCGGGCCATGACCTTTGCAGTTTTTGGTGTACGGCATGGACGGAGCGGATGCACCCCAGATAGAGGTACAGCCGGTTGCATTGGCAATCATCATACGGTCGCCAACCAGCTGGGTTACGAGCTTAGCATACGGAGTTTCGCCGCAGCCTGCGCACGCACCGCTGAACTCAAGCAACGGCTGCTCGAACTGAATACCCTTCATGGTCTTCTTGTTGAGCGGATTTGCCTTCGGAGCAACCTCCTTCTGGCTGTATTCCCATGCAGCAGCTTTATCAAGCTGAGTATCGAGCGGCTTCATAACGAGAGCCTTAGCTTTCGGAGCCGGGCATACCTGAGCACAGTTGCCGCAACCGGTACAATCCAGCGGAGAGATGCTCATGCTGAACATCAGGCCTTTAGCGCCGATAGCAGGCTTGCTCGGCAGAGTTGCCGGAGCCTTGGCAGCTTCTTCCTCAGTCATGAGAACCGGACGGATAGCAGCATGCGGACAAACGAAGGCGCACTGGTTACATTGGATACAGGTGTCCATCTGCCATTCCGGTACGTCGATAGCGATGCCGCGTTTTTCGTAAGCAGCAGTACCGCTCGGGAAGGTGCCGTCAGCATAATCTGCAAAAGCACTTACCGGCAGCTTGTCGCCTTCCAGCTTGTTCATCGGAACGAGCAGCTTGTCAACGAACTCGTTACCGGTTGCAGCTTCGGCAGCAGTATCGCCGGCCTCAGCCCAGCTTGCGGGAACATCAACGGCAACAATAGCGTCAATGCCTTTGTCGATAGCAGCATTGTTCATGTCGACAATGTTCTGGCCTTTCTTGCCGTAGGAATGCTCAACAGCATCCTTCAGGTATTTCACAGCGTCAGCCAGAGGAATAATATCAGCCAGCTTGAAGAAAGCAGACTGCATAATCATGTTGATGCGGCCGCCCAGACCGATTTCCTGAGCAATCTTAACAGCATCAATGATGTAGAATTTGATATCGTTTTTAGCGATGTAGCGTTTGAGCTGACCGGGCAGCTGTGCGTCGAGCTCCTCAGCGCTCCAGTTGCAGTTCAGCAGGAAGGTGCCGCCTTTTTTCAGGCCTGCGGTTACATCGTATTTATGAACATAGGACTGATTGTGTACTGCAACAAAATCGGCAGCATCAATCAGGTACGGTGCCATAATCGGAGTATGACCGAAGCGCAGATGGGAAACAGTTACGCCGCCGGATTTTTTACTGTCGTAGGAGAAGTAGCCTTGAGCGTACATGTCAGTATGGTCACCGATGATTTTGATAGCGCTCTTGTTGGCGCCGACGGTACCGTCACTGCCCAAGCCCCAGAATTTGCAGCCCTTGGTGCCTGCAGGAGTTACATCAACGCCTGCTACGCACGGCAGAGAGGTATTGGTTACATCATCAGTGATGCTGATGGTGAAGTTGTTTTTCGGTTCTGCACTTGCCAGATTATCGAATACAGCTACGATATCGCCGGGCAGCAGGTCTTTGGAGCCCAAGCCGTAACGGCCGCCGATAATCATAGGCTTGCGGTCGCTTGCATAGAAGGCAGCACGTACATCAAGATACAGCGGTTCGCCGAAAGCGCCCGGTTCTTTGGTGCGGTCCAGTACAGCGATACGTTTTACGCTTTGCGGAATTGCGCCCATGAAGTGCTCGATGCTGAACGGACGATACAGGTGAACTACAAGCACGCCAACCTTTTTGCCTTCTGCGTTGAGCTTTTCAACAACAGTGCGGACGGTTTCGGAAGCGGAGCCCATAATGATGATGATATCTTCTGCATCCTCAGCGCCGTAATAATTGAACAGATGATATTCACGGCCGGTCAGCTTGCTGATTTCACCCATGTAATCCTCTACGATTTCCGGCAGAGCATTGTAATAGGTGTTAACAGCCTCACGAGTCTGGAAGTAAATATCCGGGTTTTGTGCGGTGCCGCGGATAACAGGATTATCCGGGTTCAGGCCGCGTTTACGGAATGCGTCTACCGCCTCCTTATCCAGCAGCTTTTCAAGATTAGCATAATCCATAACCTCAATCTTCTGGATTTCGTGAGAGGTACGGAAGCCGTCGAAGAAGTTCAGGAACGGTACGCGACCTTTGATAGCACTCAGATGTGCTACGCCTGCCAGATCCATAACCTCTTGTACGCTGCCTTCAGCCAGCAATGCGAAGCCGGTCTGACGGGTAGCCATAACGTCCTGGTGGTCACCGAAGATAGACAGAGAGCTTGTTGCCAGTGCACGTGCGGAAACGTGGAAAACTGCTGGCAGCAGCTCGCCGGCCATTTTATACATATTAGGAATCATCAAAAGCAAGCCTTGAGATGCGGTGTAGGTAGTAGTCAGCGCACCTGCCTGCAGAGAGCCGTGAACTGCACCGGAGGCACCTGCCTCGGACTGCATTTCCATCAGCTTAACGGTTTGCCCGAAAATGTTCTTTTTGCCTTGGGCAGCCCATTCATCGACAACCTCAGCCATCGGTGAGGACGGAGTAATAGGATAAATTGCAGCAACATCGGTAAATGCGTAGGAAATATACGCAGCAGCTGTGTTGCCGTCCATTGTTTTCATTTTTACCATTGGATTCCCTTCTTTCTTGAAATCACAAAATTACTTGACCTTAATTTTTACAGGAAAAACTTTCCGGTTCATATAATTAGTATACACTACTCAGCCATGTTTGTAAAATATCTGCATAAATGTATACAGCATTTTTGCGTAAATAAAATGTGAAAAAAGATGCCGCCGGTTAAGCAGCATCTTAAAAATATTTACGCCTCCAGATAAATCGCACTGTCAAGTTTTTCGGTTACATAGCCGATAATCCGCGTACCCGAAGCGACTGCCTGCAGCTCTGCCAGACAGGCCTCTGCCTCCGCCGCAGGAACAGCACATAGCAGGCCTCCGCTCGTCTGCGGGTCGTAAAAAATATCCTGCAGCGCACGCGCGACAGCTCCCACAACACGCACACCTTCTTCGGCAAAATCACGGTTGCGGTATGCCCCAGCAGGAATAAAGCCCATATCCGCCACCTCGTATGCTTCCTCGTGATAGGGCACGTCCTGCGCTTTAAGGTGCACGGTAACGCCGCTGCCCTGCGCCATCTCCAGGCTGTGTCCCAAAAGTGCAAAGCCTGTCACGTCGGTGCAGGCATGCACGCTGTAGTTCACAAGCACATCATGCGCATATTTATTGAGCGTACTCATCTGCACATACAGCTTGTCTAGCAGCTCCTGCTCTACTAAGCCGGCTTTTGCCGCCGTCGTCAGGATGCCTACTCCCAAAGGCTTCGTCAGCAGCAGTACGTCACCGGGTTGCGCGCCGCTGTTCGTCCACACATTTTCAGGCTTCACAAAGCCTGTCACCGCCAAGCCGTAAATCGGCTCGGCGCCGTGAATGGTGTGGCCGCCGGTGATAATTGCACCTGCTTCATAGGCCTTGGCATAACCGCCGCGCAAAATCTCCTGCACGGTTGCCTTGTCCATCTTCTCGGGGATGCACATAATATTCAGCGCTAGCTTCGGCTCACCGCCCATAGCGTAAACATCGCTCAGAGCGTTCGTCGCCGCAATCTGTCCGTACATAAAGGGATCATCGACAATCGGCGGAAAGAAATCCGTTGTCTGCACAATCGCCAGCTCGTCACTCACCCGATAAACACTGGCATCATCGCTTTTATCGTAGCCTACCAAAAGATTAGGATCATAATGCGTCTGAAAGCCTGCCAGCAGATTGCACAGCGTACCGGCGCCGACCTTTGCACCGCAGCCCGCACAGCTCGCCAGCTTCGTCAGCTTTACCTCGTTTTCCATAGCTCAAACCTCCGCTTATTCGGCAGCAGTATACAAAACCTCGTAGCCATTCTCCCGCTCACGCACTAGCTGCTCCAGCTCCGGTGTCTGCAAAGACGCTGCATCCTCCAGCGCCTCTGTTTTAAAAAATACGCAGGTACCGCAGCTGCTGCTCAGGCTGCGCGGCACAGGACGCACCTGCGCCTGCCAGCCGCGCTCCGTGCACAGATGCTGAAAGCGCACCGCACCGAAGTGCGAAAAGAACGTTGCAATATACTGCATCATTTGCTCAGGGACAGAGTAAATTCGCCGTCCTGCTCCATTACCGCAACCTTATAGCCCTGATGCTGTGCATAGCGTGTTACATTTTCCTTGGAGGTATTATTATCCACGATTACCTCATAAGCAGCCTCGCCGCTCATCATCGCCTGACGCGTCAGGATAACAGGTTCGGGACAGGAAAGTCCTCTTGCATCAATAGTTTTCATAGCGTTTCCTCACTTTTTATATGTATTCAGATAAGCAATCACAGTAACAACAACAATACCGATAACAACAGCAATCTGACCGTTGGCAGTAGGACCGTTGCCGCTGGAGGCCAGGCCGAAGTTATGCGCAAAGGCCGCGCCCACGATAAAGCCCAGCAAAGTTACTGCGCTGTCGGAGTTACCTTCGCCGGACAGCACCAGCTGACGCATCGGGCAACCGCCCAAGAGTACGCAGGAAAAGCCCGCCAAGAACAGTCCCAGCACGTTCCACAGCGCATCGGTGTGCGCAATAGGCTGCGCAGCAAAGCCCACCTTGAAAAAGGCACCGCCTGTTACAGAGGTCAGCACAACATTGCAGGCAGCAGCTGCCGCAACAACAGCCACAAAGCCCCACAGCATTTTAGTTTCTCTAAAGAGAATAAAATCGCGGATACCGGCAATCATGCAGAAGCGTGTGCGCTGCGTAAGATAACCAACTGCCACTGCAGCAATCAGGCTCACAGCAACAGCCGCATGTTTGGCACCGGGGCCGCCGCCTGCCTTAGTAAAGTGTATGAAGGCCGGTGCGGCAACGAGCAGCACCAACAGTACAACGGCAATCACCGACATAATGCTGCCTTCCGCCACCGTCATCTTATAAGTACGCTTCAGGCTGTAGCCACGGTTCAAGAAGAAAATACCGGCATAAATGCCTGCCGCAAAACCAACCAGACCGACAACAGCGTTCAAATCACCGCCGGCAATACGCAGCAGCATTCTGAACGGGCAGCCCAAAAACATCAGACAGCCGATCATTGCAAAAAAGCCCAATACAAAACGTGTCAGCGGAGAGCTGCCGCCCTTCGGCGAAAATTCTCCGTGCAGATATGCAGCACCCAGTGCGCCTAGCACCAGACCGCTGATTTCCGGACGGATGTACTGCACAGCCTTGGCGGCATGCAGGCCCAAGCCACCAGCAGTATCACGCAAAAAACAGGCAATACACAGGCCCATGTTGGCCGGATTGCCGAAAAACACCAGCATTGCTGCCACCAGACCGATAATCGCGCCTGTTGCAACAATCGTTACTTGTTCATTTTTCATAAAAAGCCTCCCCAAAATATTTCTTCGACAAAAGTATATCATAGCCCACATGCTTATACCAATATCATTTATAGATAAAGCTGATTGATTTATTAGCTTTTCAAATAATTATATGATAGAATAGGCGTAACATGAGGAGGTACGGAAAATGCAGCAAATTTATCTCGACAACGCCAGCACTACCTTTCCCAAGCCACAGGCAGTTGCTGACGCAGTTTATCAATATATTACACATGCAGGTACCAACATCAGCCGCGGTACCTGCGCTGCGAGCAGCGAGGACCTTGTTTTTGCCACCCGCGAGCAGCTTTGCCGCTTTTTCGGCGGTGAGGACAGCAAAAATGTTGTCTTTACGAAGAACATTACCGAAAGCCTGAATATCATCACCAAGGGACTGCTGCATAGCGGCGACCATGTGCTTGTTACAGCTATGGAGCACAACGCCGTCATGCGTCCGCTCCAGCAAATCGGCACAGAGCTTACGACTGACAACGCTCCCACCGATGCCATCACCTTCAGCCGCATTCCCTGCGACGCAGATGGTGCACTGCGTTTAGACGCTTTACCGCAGCTTGTGCGCCCCAACACCAAAGCAATCATCATGACGCACGCCAGCAATGTCTGCGGCACGCTGCAGCCCTTGGCAGCAATCGGCAGCTTCTGCCACAAGCACAAGCTGAAATTCATCGTCGACAGTGCGCAAAGCGCCGGCGTCGTTCCCATCAACATGCAGGAAATGCACATCGACGCCCTCGCCTTTACGGGGCACAAGGGACTTTTGGCACCGCAGGGCATCGGCGGTTTTGTGCTACGTGAAAGCATGATTGACGAAATAACACCGCTCATTGTCGGCGGCACCGGCAGCCTCAGCCACACGGAGCACACTCCCCACTTCATGCCGGATAAATTCGAGGCAGGCACGCTCAACCTGCCGGGCATCGCCGGCCTGCATGCTTCCCTCAGCTGGCTGCAGCAGCAGGGCATTGATAAAATCCGCACGCATGAGCTTACGCTTACGCAGCAGTTTTTAGACGGACTGCAGCAATTAGAAGCGCAAAAGCTTCTGCGCATCGTCGGCAAAATGGACTGCAGCGACCGCGTCGGCGTTGTTTCCATCAGCACAGACATAATGGATATCGCAGAGCTGGCCTTCATTCTGGCGGACAAATACGCCATTGCTACGCGCGTAGGCCTGCACTGCGCCCCCAACGCCCACAAAACGCTCGGAACCTATCCCACAGGCACACTGCGCTTTTCCTTCGGCTGGCACAATACTGCGGAGGAAGTCAATGTTGCCCTGCAGGCATTAAAAGAGGTGCTCACCCATGGACTTTAAACAGCTGCAAAGCTTTGTCACCGTAGTGCAGGAAGAAAGCTTCACGCAGGCTGCAGGCAGGCTCTTCGTATCGCAGTCCACCGTCAGCACGCACATTCATCAGTTGGAAAGCGAGCTTAACACCAAGCTCATTCTGCGTACTACCAAAAGCCTGCAGATAACACCCAAGGGACGCGAGCTTTACGAATACGCGCTGAATATCCTGGAGCTGAAGGAGCGCATGATTCAGGCCTGCTCCATCGAAAGCCGGCGCATCATCCACCTCGGCGCCTCCACCATCCCCTCAGCTTATATCCTGCCGCAGCTTTTAGCCGACTTCGGCAAATTGCATCAGGATATTTACTTCATCATTCACCAGAGCGACAGTCAAGGCATCATCAACGGCCTGAAGGACGGCCTGTTCAACCTTGGCTTTATCGGCATGAGCTGCGAGGACAGCGACTTCTGCTGCCAGCCCTTCTGCAAGGACCGCATGGTAGTCATTACGCCGGTCAACGAGCATTTTCTGCAGTACAAACAGCGCAAGGAAAATGTGCTGCCGGAGCTTTTACGCGAGCCGCTGATTCTGCGCGAAAAGGGCAGCGGCAGCAAAAAAATGGCAGATAACTTTCTGGCGCACAGCGGTATTGCCGAAAACGAGCTGCAGATTGTTGCCCGCGTCAACGATCAGGAAACCATCAAAAACCTTGTTGCCGGCGGTATGGGCATTTCCATTATCTCGGAAAAGGCAGCGCACAACTTTCTGCAGGAAAAGCGACTGCTGTCCTTTGAGCTGCCGCAGGCTTTTTCCGAGCGCAGTCTTTACCTCATCTACCGCAAAAATTATCTGCTGCCAAGCTACGTCAAGGAGTTTCTGACTTTCATCGGTCAAAGCAAATTATAAGCATATCAAAACGATGGCGGTAAAGAATCTCTCTGCCGCCATTGCTCCTCTTATCATATTAAATTAGTTGGCTTCTGCATCATCACGAGTTATCTTATAGTAGTTCAAAACTGTGTTAATTTCCTCGTCATCGCACTCATAATCGCCCTCTTTGAATTTGTTAAGAGCAATAATCGCTTTTGCTTTGAGTAGCTTCTCTTCGGGTAACGCCGAAAACTTTAACCACCACTCAGTTGTTAGATTGCAGTCATGTTTTGTTACCGTTGTATATCGGTGAGCCATCCTTGCTCTCAAATCGGCATCATAAATTCTCCGATAGATGATGAAAGTTTCTGGCATCCACAGAATTTTCATAAACTCATCAATATCTCTGCCAAATGCTTCTTCAAAAAACTCTGTTCCTCGACCAATCTTACCTTTAGTTGAGTTAAGAACTGCTTGAACTGCACGGATAAACTTCCTATTCCAATGTTTTCCAATAAAATCTCGGTTCATAAAAAACTCCTTGTCATTTATCGGATGATATTTCATCGGAAAAGAATAAATGTTTGCTCCTAATTCATCACACAAATCTACATTCATTCTCAATCGGTAGTACAGTTCCTCTGGCTTATCCTCAAAGTTATACAATAGATAATTTGAAAGATTTTTTATGCCACTGCTTACAGCCATGCGAACAGATTGCTCGTATACATCTTTCAATTTCCAATGGTCAAATGCTATGCGAAGCGGATAGATATTTACCTCTGCCAGTTTATCCATATTAGCTTTGGTAATGAGACGAGAGTCAATTCCCTGATTGAAATCCACAATACGTTTACGCTTAGTCGGTTTGTGTGTCTTTTCATATAGAGGACGTATATACTCATCCAATGCTAAAATACTATCTTTGGATGCAGAGTAATAGTTTAGACAATGTGCTTGCTCTAAACGCATATACAATTCTGCTCGCTCTGTATCATCTTTCAATTTATCAATAATCTCTTTGTAGATACGGATAGCTTTTCTAATATACGCTCTGTCATTATAAGAATCCCGCAGATTATTAATGGTGATTTCGTATTCATCGGGGGAAGTATATTTTGCACCAACACAAAATCCACACGCTTTGATTTCATCAATTATTTGGTCATAGTATTTTGATGCCAAAACATTGTTATCAAGAAGAAGTAAATCTTTTCTTGCTCCAAAGCGATTGTTTGTATGCTCAATTCTTTTCTGTAGCTCAATATAGTCGCAATACTGCGGCTCTAATTTAGGCACAGCACAGAATTTACACCTATTCACACAGCCTCTCGTCATATATGCAAAATATGCGTTATTAGCTGGATATACATAATCGATTTCTTCCAAGATAGAATAATCTAAAGGCAGTTCATCAATAATCAACTCGTTTCCCGAATCAATGTCTCCAGGATGATTAAGCAGTCCCACGAAGGGGTGTATTCCCGTTGCTTTATAAATCTCATCAGGCAAGATGGACGACATTATTCCACCAACCATTACATCTACTTCATTTTTGCATAGTTGTTTTGCAAAGTTGATGGTATCAATAGTAATATCCCAGTAAAAAGTAAAGAGTGTTGTAATACCAACTTTGTCAAATCTTGGCTTAGCAAAATATTCCTTCTCCTTGTACTTTTTGCGGTATTCTTTCACTATCTCTAATATGAGTTCATCTGAAAAAATATCGTCGTTTTCCAGGATGGCATACTTTCCCAGCTTAATAAACGAAAATAGGGTCGGATAATAGTCTTTCCAAAATACGTCTGGAAAAACAACAGACAGATGGGAAATTAAATCCTCGCAAATTAATTCTACAGCAAGCGATCGCATGTCTCCTTTATAAAACCTTACGTCATCGCCAAGCATACGATAATAAGTTGCCAGTTTCATTAACCCCATAGGTGGATATTTATTTCTGTAATTTGGCTCAATAAGCAAAACTTTTCTGTTCATTGGGTATTATCTCATCTCTTCTTTAATTTTCTCAATAATTTGCTCCGCAATATCTTTCGGTGCAATTTCAGTAACAATCGACAAAATCTTGCTTACAATTTTCCTCTCACTTCTTGATAGCTTAGACATGCCACTTGTCACATACGTTTTTTTCTTATCTTCTTCAATGGTGATAGTAATCTGTTGGGCCTCTTTTTTTAGCTTTTCAGCACCGTATTTTCGTCCAATGCTCTTACGAACCTCGGACAGAGGGGAGTTCATAATATCGCCGGTTTCCAACTTATCCAACCGTTTACGGGCCTCATCAGCGTTTTTCTTCGCCTTCTCAATATCAAGCTGGAGCTGATGACGTTCTTCTTCGTTTACAAATCCTTGCTCTTTTTCTTTCTTTTGGTACTCTGAAACTTTTCCCAGATATTCTTGTTGTCGCTTATAGTCATTCTTTACCCTGTTTGCTTCATAGTAAAGCTTGTGAAGCACATCAAAGAAGTACTCTCGCAATAAATCCTCAAACAGCACTCTAGTTTCATTTTCATTGAAATAATCACGCTGAGAGTTTGGAATCAGATTCTTGCTAACAGCAAATACTTCGCCTACAAAATAATAATTGCCACGATTCTCTTTAAACAAATTCTGAAGAGTATCATCATTGCCTAATTGTATGTTGGAACTTCTTACTCGCAATCCTCTCATAGCATTTACTTTAGGTATCTGCTTTTCAAATCGAGACAATCCTACCCACATCCATGCAATTAGCTCTCCATCCGTAGTGCAAAAATCTTTAAATTCCAAACGAGAAATTTCATCATAGTTTTTTAGAACCGCTCCACTCTGCTCCTTGAGTTTAGTAGTATATTCCTTGAATATTTGTAATCCGTTTACCCGCACACAATACTCATCAATTTTATATCCAAGTTTCTTGGCATATGTATAGATACAGCTACGTAAAACAAAAGTGTTTCTATAAGGCACCGGAGTAACAAAGCTAAGATATTTTCGCACTTTCTTTTCATTAAGAAGGTCTGTATTTTCCTTGTTGATTTCAAACATCTCTACTTCGAAGTAATGTTCTTCTGGATTCTCTTCGTCGGTAGAGTAGGTTATAATTGCATCCCAAATTTCATCAAGAGTATACTTCTTGTTTTCCACAAGCATTGCTCTCATCTTTTGTGCATCACACGTCATAATTGATTTTACGTTTTCGCCAAGATAACTTGTTGTAAACTTCAGCGTTTTGCAGTATGCCAATCCGCAAAGTCGACCAATACCACGAAAACCTTTATTTTTGCCAATTTCCTTATTGCTATTTGCGATATCGCCTACATCTCCAACGAAATCTTCAGCTTTTACACCTGTTGCATTATCCTTGATGCTGATGTATCGCTTCTTTATATCAGTGAAAATATCCACGCTACCTTCACCAGGAGACAAAATACCTAACATAATAGCAAGATCAATTTGGTCGCACGCATTCTGAATATATTCACGGAAAATAACCTTAGAATCGGAGTACATACCCGTTGTAAGGTTATCGAGTATATTTTTACCTACTATTACCATAATGATCTCCTCACTTAAACTGTTTATATATCGGTTTTGGGAACTTAATATTCAGCAAAGACCGAAAAATAGGGTTCTGGATGATATATTCCCCCTGTTTCAACCGGGTCATCATTGTCTTGTAAACAGAAGGGATACTCTTATAGTCACTTTTTGTTACTTCAATCGAATTTGTCCGACCATAAGCATGTGTTGAGCAGTTACCGGTAACTCTATCATGAATGGCACTTCTAAATTGCTCAGCAGCAAACAATACCACACCAAGAGAGCGACCTCTTTCAGCCACATCCAAAACCTGCCGTAAAACAGGAGAATTCTTCGGTGTTTCTTTGGATGCATATTTATTCAGCTCGTCAATAAAAATAACAATTCTCGCTGGCGGATTAACACCTTCTTCTCCAGCATATTGTCCTAACTGCAAATCGTAAATAGTTCGTATAGCATCACCAAATACGTATGCCTGCTTATCTTCGGACAGTTTGGCTACATCAATTACATGAACCTCATTCTTTTTGATATATTTTAATGCATCACCAATACGTGTTTCTCCATCTTCTTCACGAAGATCCCTTGCAAAAATTTTATTATCCGTAATACTCTTATTGATGATTCTGTAAAATTTGCGCCAACTCGTAACTGGGATTTCTTTGTCTTTTCCAGCATTCTCAGTGGAGCATTTATTTTTTATCGCATCAAGAAATCCCTGCCAATCGCTTACCTTGTTGAAATCACCTTGTCCTGATATAATGTAGCTAATAATGGCTTCCATTGTCTGCGTAGAGTCATCAATGTTTGCAAACATCAGGTCGAGATTATCTTTATCATACTGATAGATGTATTTGAATTTCTTCGCTTTTTTCTTCCAGTGCGGCAATCTCTTTTTCCAGCTGTTCGAATTCCTTCCGTTCCTTGAACGTCATGCGGCGCTTGTCGTTCAGGCGGACACGCTGCGTTTTTTCTTCTTTGGGCTTGGCTGCTTCCTTTTCATGTTCAGCCTTGGCCAGCTTCCAGTCACGGTAGTCGGAGTAGTTGCCAGGGAAATCGCGGATGTCGCCCTGCCCTTTGAATACCAGCAGATGGTCTACCACTTTGTCCATGAAGTAGCGGTCGTGGCTCACCACGATGACACATCCCTTGAAGTTCTGCAGGTATTCTTCCAGCACTTGCAGAGTCACGATGTCCAGGTCGTTGGTCGGCTCGTCCAGCACCAGGAAGTTTGGGTTCCGCATCAGTACCGTACAGAGGTACAACCGGCGGCGTTCTCCCCCGCTCAACTTGTACACATAGCTGTGCTGCGTTTCGGGCGTAAAGAGGAAATGCTGCAGGAATTGTGAAGCCGTCAGCCGTTTGCCGTTACCCAGCTCAATGACCTCGGCGATGTCCGTAATTACGTCAATCACCTTCATCTGCTCGTTAAACTGAAGCCCCTCCTGCGAGTAGTAGCCGAAGCGTACTGTCTCACCGATGTCCAGCGTACCGCTGTCGGGTTTCTCCAGTCCCATCAGAATCTTGATGAAGGTGGATTTACCCGTACCGTTGTTGCCCACGATACCCATCTTCTCGTAGCGGGCAAAGATGTAGGAGAAATCATCCAGAATCTTCAGGTCACCGAAGCGCTTGCACAGGTGGTCGGCCTCGAAAATCTTGGAACCGATGTACGAAGCCTTGACATCCAGTTTCACGTTCGCATCGTACGTGCGCTGCTTGGCCACCTTCTCCAATTCATAGAAGGCTTCTTCGCGGTAACGGGCCTTGTGGCCGCGTGCCTGCGGCATACGGCGCATCCATTCCAGCTCCGTGCGATACAGGTTGTTGGCACGGGCAATCTCCGCATTGGTCGCTTCGATGCGTTCCTGACGTTTCTCCAAGTAGTAGCTGTAGTTTCCTTTGTAGGAGTACAACTGGCGGTTGTCTATTTCAATGATTTCCGAGCACACACGGTCCAGAAAATAGCGGTCGTGTGTCACCATGAGCAAGCTCAGGCTGCCACGGTTCAGGTACTCTTCCAGCCATTCCGTCATGTCCAGGTCAAGGTGGTTGGTCGGCTCGTCCAGAATCAGCAAATCCGGTTCGGTAATCAGGATATTGGCCAGTGCCACACGCTTCAACTGCCCGCCGGACAGATGTCCGATTTTCTGGGAGAAGTCGCGGATTTTCAGTTGCGAAAGAATCTGCTTGGCACGCCGTTCATAGTCCCACGCCTTTTCGTGTTCCATTCGCACCAGCAGTTCGTCCATGCCGGGGTTGCCGGGTGTTTCCATGCACCGTTCATATTCCTTAATCAGTTCTACGGTAGAGTTGCCGTGATAAAAGCAGGCCTCCAGTACCGTCAGTTCTTCGGGATATTTCGGGCTCTGTTCCAGATAGCCCACGCGTAAATCGCGGCGGAAGGTGATTTTTCCTTCATCGTAACCTTCCTTACCGGCCAGGATATTCAGCAAGGTGGTTTTTCCCGAACCGTTCTTGGCTATCAGTCCGATGCGCTGTCCTTCTGCAATACCGAAAGATATGCCGTTAAAAAGGACCAAGTCGCCGAACGACTTGGTCAGGTTTTCTACTTGTAAATATGGAGTCATAATCTAATTCGTAGCTTCTAAAAATAGGATGCGGACAGGATTAGTCCATCGCCGCTTCCACTTCGTTCTTTATCCGTTCGAATTCCGCTTTCAGGTCGCATGGCTGTCCGCTCTTCGCCTTGTCCCATATCAGGGAAATCGGGTTGACCATTACTTTTGAGTCGCGGAAACGCAGTGCCGGAGATTCTTTCTGTCCGTCGATGACCGTCACCCATTCCATGCCGTCCATCTCGTTGACCAGAATCACGCCGAATGCCGTGCCGAAGCTTTCCCACGCTTGACGCTGTTTGGGGTTGAAACGTCCGCTATCGATTACTTTCTGCAAGTTTTCCAAGTCGGCCGCCGTTCCGGTAAAGTCCTTGGTCAGTTGTTTTTTCACTGTGGAAACAGCCCAGTCATAGTTTTCGTTTATCTGATTAATTTCCAGAATACGGACCGGAATCACTTCCTTCACCGGCTTGTCGGATACATTGCGCACCTTTAGGGAAGCTACAATAGCCTCGCCAGCCTTGGGGCTCTCGCCCTTGGCTACGGTGAACGAGCACTCTACGGAAATCTCTCCCCGACCGGTTACCCAGATGTGGGTGGTGTACCACACACCATTCTCCTGAAAGCTTTCGGAAGAATAGGCGCAGTCCCATGAACCGACTTTCACCTTCTTGGCCCCGCGTACCTGATGCAGCTCGTCTTCCAGACATTCGTTGGCATAGGCTGACGAATTGCCCCGATAGGCAGAAATACGGAAGTTTCCGGTCCATTTGTCAGGGTTGTAAAACAGAAAGCAGTCTTCCGAATCTTCAAACTCGCACCAGTTGTCGGGATATTCCAGTGAAAACCAGGAACCCGGAGAAATGTACTTTTTCATAACGTTTTTTGTTTTTAGTATTAGAGATAAAGGTTTATTTCAGCGGAAGAATCTCAATCCAATAATCATCCGGGTCATTGATGAAATACAGTCCCATCTGTTCGTTCTCGAAGCAGACACAGCCCATTTCCTTATGGAACTTGCGTACTTCATCGTAGTCGCCTGCCACACGGAGACAAAGATGGCTTTCGTTTTCTCCCAGTTCGTAGGCTTCCGTATGGTCGCGCAGCCAGGTCAGTTCCAGTGAGAAACCCGTGCATCCGTCGGTAAGGTACACCAGGATGAAAGAGCCGTCGGCCGCTTCCTTGCGGTGAGACTCATGCAGTCCGAGCGCCTTTTCGTAGAATTGGATACTTTTTTCGAGATTAGTTACGTTGATATTGAAGTGGTCAAATCTTCCTTTTATTTCCATTGTCTTTTTATTTTAAGTTGATATAGTGGTCTAAGTTCAATGTTTCGCCGCGACGGAGAGGAGTAAGAACCTGCGTCCCTTCCGATGCGGCCAAAGGTGCAAAAGCCGAAGCCTTCTCAAAAGCTTCATCAAAGTGCATCGGTACAAATATAGTCGTTTTTATCCGTTTCACAAATTGTAAAGGCCCTCGCATGTATTCCTTTCCTAAACGAGGGTCGACCGGAAACAGTACGACATCCATTTTCTCCTTGCAGACGGCAATATCTTCCAGTTCGCGAAGGAAAAAAGCTTCGTCACGTTTCCATTCTTCCTCCGGACTTTCATCCATCCAGTGCCAGTTGTTCAGGTCGCCGGCATGGAATACGGTAGCTCCTTCCGGAGTTTGGACTAAAAAAGAGATGCCTATGTCCGTCGAACCGAAAGCCTGTACGGTGAGGTATTCGTCACGATAGGTGTCTCCTTTCGCCAGTGTATGGAAGTTCCCGTTTTCTTTGTCTCGGGCAGAAAGAAGAATGTCGGTTGAAAGCAGATAGACGATGTCAGGCCGAAGCGCTTTCCAGGAGAGTATCTGCCGGTTAAAGTGGTCGGCATGCGCATGACTGGAAAACACATACAACCGTCCTTCACGTGAAAGAAGCTGTTCGTGCACGATGCCTTTGTCGGCCGACACGGAGTCTTCGAAATAGTCGAAAATAAGCGTGTAACTTTCCCCCAGCAGGGCAAAGCCGCTATGATAAAGATAAATCAGTTTCATGAAATTGAGGTCTTATTTGGCCGCAATGGGCTGCACATACGCGCGGGTGGCCTTGTCTATCTCCAGGAACATGTAGTTCACTTTGCCCGAATGAATCAGGTCTTTGTGTTCGTTATAAATGCGGGTGGCATATTCCTTGGATTTCTCGAACATGAATTTTGACACGCTTTCCTGCGATTTTCCCGCCATTGTGGAGTCGAGTTTCTCTTCTGGGAAGAAGTCATCCAGGTTTACGTCGCCAATCATGGACGTTTCCAGGAAATGAATCTCCTGGTGCAAACGGTCGGTGTAATAACCCACGAACATGTGGCCCGGCACACGTACCAGAATCGGATTGATGTTGATGGCTTTCAGCAACGAAGCAAACAGTACGCTTCCGTCCACACAGTTAATCTGTGCCGACTGCAGGGCATCGTCGAAGGTACGTACGCGCTGAGTAAAGACCACGTTGGACGACAGGCTACTGTTGCTGATGGAGCTGTATTTGAACCCTCTTTTCTGCAGGACATACCACAAGGCATACACCTGCTTGTCTACTACTTTAGGGTCCTTGCTCTGGTATCCCCAGAAACGGTTGACAATGCGTGAATCCAGTGCCTCGCGCAGCACCTGGCTGATGTTGGGGTTATCTTCGTTGACGTAGGCTGCAAAGAAATCGCCTGTGTCGTGAAATTTCATTTTGCTGTCGATGTAGCCCAACAGACATTCGTTGATACTACGTACGGAATACGTGTGCACTGCCGAATATGTCCGGTTGTTATTCACCTTTGCCTGTATGGACACGGTAACAGGCATGGCCTGAGTATTTTCCAGTAGGGCCTGATAATTCCATATCACATCCGGGAAAACCAGGTATTCCTTTCCTGATTCCGGCAGAATGAATTCAGAAACCGAATGAGCAAAGAAAGGAGTCTCTGCTAATTCTATGTGAAGTTTGCTGTTGGCATGCGGACTGCGTATCTTAATGCCGATACACGATTTGGGATTTCCCAGATAGGTACTGTCAGCCGGTACAATCAGTTGGGCATCGGTCGTAGCCGTAGACAGGATGGTAACCGGAAAGATATTTCCTCCTAATTCGTCGGTCATTTCCAGTCCGGACGAGAAAGGTTCGTATCTGTAAATATATAAAACCGAAGCCGTTACTGTCAGAATGGCCAGTATGAAAGTGGCCAGCTTCCATTTATTCTCTCCCCAAATTGTACGCATGTTCAGTTGCATTGTCACAAAATTTCCTGTTAAACAAATTGGGAGCAGACCATAAAGACATTTCCTTTACGGTCTGCTTCCTTTACGGTTATCTTACCGCAATACTTTCAATTTCTACCAGCACTCCTTTCGGCAAAGCTTTGACAGCTACCGCAGAACGAGCAGGATAATCGCCTTCGAAATACTTGGCATATACGGCATTCATTTCACCGAACAGCGCCATATCTGCCAGGAATACAGTGGTTTTTACCACATTGGCAGTTGTCAGTCCGGCTTCAGCAAGTACATTCTTGATATTTTCGAATACCTGAGTAGTCTGTTCAGTGATTCCACCTTCTACCACTTCGCCTGTAGCCGGATTTACCGGAATCTGGCCCGACAAGAATACCATGCCGTTTACTTCTACTGCCTGGCTGTAAGGACCGATGGCAGCAGGAGCCTTTTCTGTAAAAATTACTTTTTTCATAAGCGTTAATGTGTCAATTAAATTGTATTTTCAACGCTAAATTAGCACAATTCTTTTAATCCGTGGGCAGAAACCTTAAAAAAAGTCCGCATTTATTCGTGTTTATAACAAAAAACACTTACTTTTGTACTCGCAATAATGCAAAAAGGTATTTGGAAACGTCTTCGTATCCAATCCGGATTCAATAAAAAACAATCAAAAATCATTGATAATTCAAATGTGTGAAAGAGGAAAGAGACCTCTGAACGGTTTGTCATGCTTCACACACCCAATATTAATAATTCATTTAACCTATTTATGTACAATATCATTCAATTAAACGACAAAAATTTGTCTGAATTGCAGCAGATTGCCAAAGAGTTGGGTCTGAAAAAGGTCGATTCACTGAAAAAAGAAGAGCTGGTGTATCGTATCCTGGATGAGCAGGCAATTGTCGGTGCGACAAAAAAAGTGGCCGCACAGCAAAACAACGAAGAACGCAAGGAAGGACAGCCACGTAAACGCTCGCGCATCAGTATAAAGAAAGAAGGGGACAAAGTATACACGGCTACCAAAGACAAGGCACAGAAGCTGGAGGCCAATACTCCTGCCCTTCCTGCACCGACTCCTTTGTTCAAGGAAATTCCTGCATTGCCAGAGCAAACGGAGACTGTTGCACCGGTTGCAGAGAAAACAGTTCAGCCGGAAGTTGCTGCTGCTCCTGCCACTGAAGAAAAGCCTAAAGCCAAGCGTGGACGTAAGCCGGGTTCAAAAAATAAATCTACTTTGGCGAAAGAAGCTCAGGAAGCTGTTGAAGATAAGTCCGCTGAAGTTGCTGTCAAACCGGCTCCGCTTCCCATCGACGATGACGACATGGAACTTCCACCGCTCGACTTGAATAATAACGATTTTATTCCTATCGAAGACCTTCCGTCAGAGAAATTTGAAATACCTTCTGAGCTGCTGGGTAAATTTGAGGCAACTAAAATGGAGGCGCCTGTAATGCCGGCTAAAGAACCGAAACAGAAAAATCAGCAGCGTCAGGCTCGTCAGAATAATCGCAACAACCGTCCTAATAACAACAATAATAATAACAACAATAATCAGGGAAAGGACAACAGTCCGCAGCCTGCTGCCAACCAGACCGCGCCAGAGCAACCCTCTTCTCCTTCTACCGAAACTCCAGCCAATAATACTCCGGCACCAGCTCCCAAACCGGTAGAAAAAGTCTACGATTTTGATGATATTCTTCAAGGTACCGGCGTACTGGAAATCATGCCCGACGGATATGGATTCCTCCGTTCTTCAGATTACAACTATCTTTCTTCACCCGATGACATTTATGTGTCACAGTCACAAATCAAGCTGCTCGGTTTGAAAACTGGTGACGTGGTAGAAGGTACTATCCGTCCGCCTAAAGAAGGCGAAAAATATTTCCCGCTGGTAAAGGTTTCTAAAATTAACGGATTGGACCCGGCTTTGGTGCGCGACCGTATTCCGTTTGATCACCTTACTCCGCTCTTCCCGGATGAAAAATTCAAATTGTGTAAAGGATATAACGACAATTTGTCGGCTCGTGTAGTTGATTTGTTTGCTCCTATCGGAAAAGGACAGCGTGCTCTGATTGTGGCACAGCCTAAGACTGGTAAGACTATCTTGATGAAGGATATTGCCAATGCCATTGCAGCCAATCATCCGGAAGTGTATATGATTATGCTGCTCATCGATGAACGTCCGGAAGAAGTAACCGACATGGCTCGCAGCGTAAAAGCTGAAGTCATCGCTTCTACTTTTGACGAACCAGCGGAACGTCACGTGAAGATAGCCGGCATCGTGCTGGAAAAAGCCAAACGTATGGTAGAATGCGGACACGATGTAGTTATTTTCCTGGACTCTATCACTCGTCTGGCTCGTGCCTACAATACGGTTTCTCCGGCTTCTGGTAAGGTGCTTTCCGGTGGTGTGGATGCCAATGCGTTGCATAAACCTAAACGTTTCTTCGGTGCGGCACGTAACATTGAAGGTGGAGGCTCACTGACAATCGTGGCTACTGCATTAATCGATACGGGTTCTAAGATGGACGAAGTTATCTTCGAAGAATTCAAGGGAACAGGTAACATGGAGTTGCAGCTGGATCGCAACCTGAGCAACAAGCGTATCTTCCCGGCCGTAAACATCGTGGCTTCAAGTACTCGTCGCGACGACTTGCTGCTTGACAAGACTACGCTCGACCGTATGTGGATCCTCCGCAAATACTTGTCGGACATGAATCCTATCGAAGCAATGGATTTCGTGAAAGACCGTTTGGAGAAGACAAAAGACAACGAAGAGTTCCTGATGAGTATGAATTCTTAAAAGAAAATAGCATTTACATAAAGAAAAGCAGGGAGAAAATCCATCCATGGATTTTTCTCCCTGCTTTTCTTTATGATTCATATCTCTGAGTGAAAGAAAATAACTCACTTTAAAGATTATCTGCGATTGGCAATCTCAAGTATGTCTGCCGACTAACGGATGCAATTGTTGGGCAAAGAATAATTCTATCACAGGCAATTCCAGGGCATTTAATCTGACTTCTAGTCGTAGCTCCTTTGCCCAGTGAAAGAGCTGGAGCCCCTGTGTAGTAGGTGTTTTATAGTATCCTAAGTGCTGGATTACTCGTCCCCAGAAATTTTCTTTACATTTTCCTACGTATAAGATGTTTGTGCGTCTGTCATAGTTTTTGTAGATGACAGGAGTGAGTCTTTGTTTTTTCTGCTTATACTCTTTTAAAGCCTTGATTATGTCATTGTTGGAGTGGGAAGATGTAATTTCATACCAATATAGTACAGGCCCCTTTATTTGCATCAAATCCTGAAATAAATCTTGATATTGGACGGATTGGGTGATGTCTTTACTCAGAAAGTCTTCCAGATTCTCACACTTGATATGATAATAGAATTCTTTATAGACGTTATTTCTGCGCAGGTTTTCCAGACTGTTGCATGTGTCTGATAGAAAATCGGATAATATATGATTCATCTTTACCGGTTTTTAATATATCCATATAGATTAAAAATTTTAGGATACGCAAAAGATGGGTCAACGTAATAATCTGAGGGGTAAGTCCGATAAATTTATATCTTTGCCGGAAAGAAAATCAGCAAAAGTTATGG
>ENA-UEQH01000031-UEQH01000031.1-human-gut-metagenome-genome-assembly--contig:-NODE-31-length-73601-cov-28.912559_pt1 | contig 73601 bp, 57 predicted proteins | sample MGYA00242945_ERZ507943 | MGnify/ENA primary metagenome ERZ507943 (study PRJEB26167, sample SAMN06115418) | human gut metagenome | host: Homo sapiens | place: China:Hubei | collected 2015-03-06 | study... | reverse complement strand
TAGCTCCGGCATTTACATTGAAAGATTTTAGGGGTAAAGAACATTCTTTATCAGATTACAAGGGTAAAGTTTTAGTGATTGATGTGTGGGCAACCTGGTGTGGAGGATGTATTGCTAAACTACCCAAGTATATGGAAATGGCTGGAAAATATAAGGATCGTGATGATATTGTCTTTATTACCATTTCAATAGATGATAAAGGGGCTTATAATAGCTGGAAATATGCATTGCCTCGTTTGAAACTGATGGGTATGACAAATTTGTTGGCTTCCAAAGGAGAGTGTACCTTTCAGAAAGACTATAATATTACAGGGATACCTCGTTATTTCTTGATTGATAAAGAAGGAAAAATTGTTTCCGTCTATGCTCCGACCCCCGGTAAGGATTTTGAGGCGTTGATTGATATGACCTTGCAAAAATAATAACGAACAAAAATAGTAACTGGTATGAAAAAAATTGTATGGTTTGTGTTTTTGTGTTGTATCATGGTAGGGCAACCCGTTTGGGCTCAGAATAAAGTAACCGAACAGCAAAAAGTCGAGTATGATAAAGGTAATCGAGACCAAAAGTTCCTAAAAGAATATATCGAGGCGTTAAAGGCTGACGGGCAGACCGAAATATTGAATGATGTGGTGGATGAGTATTTAATGGTATTATCATTAAATGAGCGTTACTCCGGTGGAAATTTATCGGATTTCGTGGAATATATAACTCACATGAATACGAAAACCATTGTCGATATTATTGAAAATTGGGACAAACTTTCTTTCACGGAAGAACAGGCTGATAAAATTGTGGAGAAAATAGATCATGTCTGTAAGATGGATTTGTTTCAAGTGATTATGAAGGAACGTGAAGATGGGAAAGGTCCTATTATGGATTGTAGTTCCCTACAAACAGCCTTAAGGAAGTCTGGTATTCCGGTTTCTAATGTAAGACGGCAAACCATTGAAATGTGGCAATACTGGCAGGTTAAGGATATAACGGGTATGATTGGTGCTTTTGAAAATATGTTTGTTGAATCGGAAGTTTCCCCAAAGGAAAAGGCTGGTAATGGCGTGCTTGATTTGGAAACGATGTTTGATGGGGTAATTCTTGGAAGTATGGTGAATTATATCTTGGAAGAGAGTAATTTAGAGCAATGTACCAAAATTCTTGATATCATGAATCTAGTTGTTGAGAAGAATGATAATAGCACCTTTGTTGACATGATTGCCAAATGGAAGGATAATTTTGAGGGGAAAAAGATGATGATAGAGATGGGTGAAGAATAAGTGTTGAGGATTGGGTAAAATTAAAATGAATGAGTTATGAGATTATTTATTGCTTTTTTAGTAATTTGTTGCGTGGGTTGTTCTCAATCATCACGTTATCAATTTAGTCTGAAAGGAAACATCGAGGGCGTGAAATATGGTACCGTTTTCTTGATGACTCCGGGAGATAGTTCGATAGTTTTATACAAGACTGATTTGGAGGGGGGAAAATTTGAGTTGAAGGGAGAATTGGATGAACCTAGACAAGTTATATTGAAAGTGAACCGACGCCAGACTTATTTCTTTATGGATGGCACGAATATGGAAATTTCTTGCCCTTATTCGGCATTAAGTGATAAGTATATAAAAGGGTCTCCGGCAAATGATTTAGCTGCAGAATATGACAAACTTGCCCAAGAGGGATATTACAAAGAATTTAATCAATTGATGAATGAGTATAAAGAGTTGTTGGATGCGGGTGATCAAAAAGCAGCAGATGAAAAAATGACTCAAGCATTAAAAATGGATGATAAACGTTTTGAATTGACCCGTAATTTTGTTAAACAACATCCGGATAACATGTATTCTGCCTATATTTCGGGAATTGTGAAAGAAGAAAGTTACGAGAAGGGAAAGGAGCTGTATGACTTGCTTACTCCGAAAATTCAAACCTCATTCTACGGGCGTTTGTTGAAACAACAAACAGAGGCATTGGCCGTTTCTGCATTAGGTGTTCCTTGTCCGGATTTCACGGCAACGGATGAGTCTGGTAATAAAGTTTCAATGGTTTCTCAGAAAGGTGGAATCATGGTTCTTGATTTTTGGGCTTCTTGGTGTGGTCCTTGTCGGCAAGAGATGAAAAATTTGCGGGAGCAATATGCTGAATTTAAAGATCAGGGAGTTCGCTTCATGAGTATCTCTCTGGATGATTCAGTAGAAAAATGGAAAAAGGCTTGTGAAGAGGAGCAAATCCCATGGATCAGTGTTCGGGATGATAACGGTTGGTCTAAATCTGAAATTCGTAAATTGTTTGGTATTCAGGCGATACCATTTATTGTGTTGCTGGATAAAGGTGGTAATATTGTTGCTAAGAATATCCGTAGAAACAGTTTGCGAGAGAAAATTTTGGAGTTGCTACAAAAATAAATAAGTTATGAAAGTTATAAATATAATTTTAGCTAGCATTATCATTTACTTGGGGGTAGGATCTACTTGTTTCGCACAAGAAAATGATAAGGCTTTACTGGAACGAGTAGATAAGGTATACCGTTTAATCCCGATAGACTTGAATACGGATGAATTACTTCAAAAAATAAATGAGGTAGAAAAGTACGTTGGACTGGTTATAGATTCTATTGAAAGTAAAGAGGCGAAAGAAAAGGCTCGATTGATTCAAGCTAAAGGGTTGTTGTGGAGTTTAGGAAGTTACGTGTTTGAAACTGGAGATAAAGGTTTGAAAGATGAGGAGGCGCACGGGAAGGCATCCTGGCGGAGAGCCACGCTTTGCGACAGCGCGTGCTGCGGCACGAGGTCGCGGCCTTTTGCCTGAGCCATCGGTATGCCCGCCAGCAGCGTTTTTGCCGTTTTTGCAATCCTTTCCACAAGCGGCTGATGAGCTTTGGCGACGGCGCAAATCGCATCGTCGTATGCCGTGATGGAAAAGTTCTCCTGGTTGCCTATCCATTTCGGGCATTCGCCGCCCTTTGCCGACGTTTTTTTGCCTTTATTCTTGTCTTTTTTCGTTTCTTTCTCCGCGTATTCGCCATTTTTGCGCACCACAGCCATAAACAAGCCCTCGCCGCGTGTGAGATGAGGCATAAAGCGGAAACACGGATAAGGAGTGTCGACACCCTTGTGTATCCCCCATGACGGGTCGGAGACGATGTCGACAGGCTCGGCGCCGAGCGAACGGACAAGGAAGTCGATCATATCCTCGTTTTCGGCACGGTTGAAAGTGCAGGTGCTGTAGATGAAAATGCCGCCAGGCTTCAGAGCCTGCCAGATGTCGGAGGCAATTTCGCGTTGGCGCGCGGCACATTGCTCGACAAGGGCAGGAGTCCATTGCGCCACAGCCTCGTCGTCCTTGCGCATCATGCCTTCGCCGGAACACGGCATGTCGGCAGCCACGATGTCGAAAGCCTCATGCAGCTTCCCGAGACGGGAGGCGTCGCTGTTGGTGACCACACAGTGTGGATAGCCCCATTTCACAACGTTCTCGCGCAAAATCTGCGCGCGCCGGCTGTCAATTTCGTTTGCCACGACGAGAGAGCCGTCGGGCAGAGCATCGATGGCAGCGGTGGTTTTTCCTCCCGGAGCGGCACACAGGTCGAGGTAAGCCACCGGAGAATTGCCAGCCACCTGACTCAGCACATGGCTAATAAACATCGACGATGCGTCCTGCACATAGTAGCACCCGGAATGCAGCAGCGGATCGAACGTGAACTGTCGCCGCGCGTCGAGGTAGATTCCCGACCGGCACCAAGCCACGGGGTCGTCGGTCGCCGGCGGCATAGCCTTGCGCCGGTTAACCCTCACCGCCACCGACGGTTCGGTCTGCAAAGCCTGAAGCAAAGCGTCGGCCTCCTCTGGCAGCAACGCCAGCATCTGTTGTCTGAAAAGTATAGGTAGTTCCGCCATTATTCGCTGTAGTATATGCGTTTCACACGTGAAGACACCGACGTCAGCACCTCATAAGGGATGGTCTGCAGGCGGTCTGCCACATCCTGTGCCGAGATATGCTCTCCGAAAATCTCCACTTTGTCGCCCACAGCGCATTCCACGTCGGTCACGTCGGCCATGAACAAGTCCATGCAGATGTTGCCCACAGTAGGCACTCGCTTGCCGTTGATCCACACCTCGCCGTGTCCGCAGCCAAGATGCCTGTTGAAGCCGTCGGCATAACCGATAGGTATCGTCGCGATGCGCGACGGGCGTGTCAGCACGCCGTGGCGGCCGTAGCCGATTGTTGTTCCCGCCTCCCATTCGCGGATTTGGATTATTACCGAATGCAGCGAAGACACCGGACGCAGTTTGTCGTCGTAGCCCGCACCGAGAGTCGGAATGCCGTAGAGTCCGATGCCCAGGCGCACCATCTCGTATTGGTGGTCGGGGAATCTCAGGATTCCGTCGGTGTTGAGGATGTGGCGGATGATTTTATGGTTGAAAGCCGGAACGAACGTATTGCAGCAGCGGTCGAAATATTCAAGCTGGAAATGGGCATAGCTGTCGTCGTGCAGGTCGTCGGCGGTGCATAGGTGCGAGAAAATCGACGCAGGGCACACGTTGTCCTGGCTTTTCAACAGTTCGACGAGCTTGGGCAGTTCATCGTAGACAAATCCCAGACGGTGCATTCCCGTGTCGATTTTTATGTGTATCGGGTAGTCTTTCACATCAAACTTCTGCGCCTCGCGTATAATCTCGCGGCACATGTCGAAAGAGAACACCTCCGGCTCCAGACGGTTGTCGAACAGCGCCTTGTAGTTGACCACCTTCGGGTTGAGCACCATTATAGGCATCGTGATGCCCGCCTCGCGCAGCGCCACGCCCTCGTCGTGTGCCGCCACGGCGATATACGACGCTCCCTGCTGCTGCAGAGTCTTGGCAAGCTCGTAGGATCCGGCTCCGTAGCCGAAAGCCTTCAGCATACACACAATTTTCGTGTCGGGCTTCAGCCGCGACCTGTAGAAGTTGAAGTTGTGCACCAGCGCGTCGAGGTTCACCTCCAGCACCGTTTCGTGCTGCCGCGCCTCGAGCATCTCTATTATGCGGTCGAACCCGAATTCCGGCGCGCCCTTCAGCAGGATGAGTTCCTTAGAGAAGTCGCTCTGCGACATGGCGTTGAGAAAAGCGTCGGTCGACGGAAAGAATCGAGAGTTGCCGGCAAACAAATCGCTGTGGGCGGAAATTTCCCGTCCGATGCCGATTATGCGGTCGATGTGGCGCAGGTGGACAAGTTCGGCAATTTTTTTATACAGCTCCGACGCGGGGATGTTTTCCGGCAGCACGTCGGAAAGAATCAGAGTGCGCGACCGCAGCAGAGTGTCGCGGCGCGACATAAAGTCGATGGCAGGAGCAAGCGACAGGTAGTCGCTCGTGTATGTGTCGTGAATCAGCTGGCAGTCGTTTACGCCCTCCATTGCGTCCATCCGTGTTCCGGTGGGCGACAGAAGCTTGAACCGTTCCTCAATCGTATCCATAGGCACGCGCATGCACAGCAGCGTGGCGAGGCACACGATGGCGTTTTCGATGTCGGCAGCCGCCGTAAACGGAATCTTTACCTGTCCGGCATACAGCAGATAGGTGTAGTTGATTGTTGTAGAGTCTTTCTCTTTGATAATCGAAGAGATAAATATCGGAGCGTCGGTGTTGACGCGCGACCAGCTCACCTCCTGGTGTCCGTATGACAAATCGATGATGCCGTTGCAGATGGTGTTGTTGTCGCCGTTGAACACGATGTATTTGCTGTTGCGCGACAGGCGCAGCTTCTCGATGCATTTTTCTTCGATCGACGCAAAACCCTCCTTGTGCTCGTTTCCGATGTTGGTCATCACCGTGATGTCAGGGCTGATGATGCTTTCCAACACTGGCATTTCGTCGGGTTGTGAAATACCAGCCTCGATGATTGCAAGACCGGTGTTGTCGTCGATGTCCCAAACCGACAGCGGCACGCCAATCTGCGAGTTGTAGCTGCGCGGACTGCGCACGATATTGTAGTCGGGACGCAGCAACTGAAACAGCCATTCCTTCACCTGAGTCTTTCCGCGGCTGCCCGTCACTCCTATCACCGGGATGTTAAAGCGGTGGCGGTGGAACGAGGCGAGTTGCTGGAGCGCCTTTATGGAATTTTTCACAACAATGAAATTGGCGTCGCCTGTCGGCACGCCTTCCGGGATGTGCTCCACCACAAAATTGCGCACGCCTTTCTCATACAGCTGGTGCACGTAGCGGTGACCGTCGTTGCTGTCGGTGTGGAGCGCGAAAAACAGAGAGCGGTCGGGGTAGGTAAGAGTCCGTGAATCGGTGAGAAGCGTGTCGATTGAGGCATTGTTCAGATGCGAGGCGTCGGCACCGAGAATTTCTGCTATTTCGAGAATCGAATATTTCATTGTTTAAGAAGTTTGTCGATTATTGTTTTCACGTAAGGCATATCCGCCGACAAGGTGTCGGCAGCGCGGCGAGTGGCAGCGCGGAATGCCTCTGCGGCTTCTGAGTCGTCGGTCAGCGGGCGGTGGAGCAGTCGTGCATACACCTTTTCGCAGCGTGTGCAAGCCTGACGTGCACGGTCGGATAGGCACGAGGCCTTGAACCGTTCGGCGACATACGCCACAGCCACATCCGACGGATGCACCATATCGGCGGCAAAGAAGCGGTAGTCGCGCAGCTGGTCGAGCATAATCTCATACGATGGAAAGTAGTGGCACACACCTGGGCGTTGCGCCATGATGCTGTCTGCGGCAAGCAGCAGCGTGGATTTGCTCAATTGGTTGCCATGGGCGCCGTCGGCAAGGTGGCGCACCGGACTTACGGTGAACGTGATGTCGATGTGGGGATTGAATTTGCGGATGTCGTCGATTAACGGAATCCATTCGTCTGCAATCTCGTTGGCGGAGAGCATCCGTCGGTTGAACATTGACGCCGGCATTTTGTGGCAGTTGGCGACGGTTTCGCCGTCGGTGGTGGAGAAAGTGTAGGCGGTGCCGAAGGTCACAATCAGATGTCGTGCCGATCGCAAACATGCCACACCCTCCGCATAGGCGGCGTTGATTTTCTGCAAAGCCCTGTCCTTGTCTACGCTTGAGAATCGCGAATGATGCGACATGCTGTGCCACAGGTTGCCGTAAGCCACGAGTTCGTCGGCAGAGAACGGCAGGTCGGCCATGAGCCGCCGCAGCGACTGCGCTATGCTGCGAGGGTTGTAGAGCGTGCCGAAGGGGTTTATGCACAGTGCCAGCATCGACCGTTTGAGCAGATTCCCTACGTCTTCGGCAAAGCATGACCCGAGCATCATGACGGCCTCGTCATGCTCTATTTTGATGCCAACAGCATCGGTGTCAACAAGCGTTTGAAAATCCATTATCGGTCATTTGCGTAAATCAGTGCAAAGATAGTGCAAGGAGAGTGGAAAGAAAAGAGCTTGCTCAATTTTCTTTCCCGAGGCGCAGCCTATTTTATGGAAAGATAGTGCAAGGAGAGTGGAAAGAAAAGAGCTTGCTCGATTTTCTTTCCCGAGGCGCAGCCTATTTTATCCTCCCGTCTCTCAGCGGCACCGCGTTGCGGTGCGTGTCATGCCATCTCGCTACCCCGGACGTTGTCCGGGGTTAACTGAAAACGGGTCCGCGCTGCGGACCACAAATTATGTGGATCTTCTTTTAAAGACGAAGGCAACCGCCAAAGTGAGGTTTTTGAGAGATAGTGGCTCAGTGGCGGAGGCAACCGCCGAAGGGCGGTTGTATAATCATAGCCCCAGGTAGGCAAGCCAACCTGGGGTCAGGTGTGGAATGAGGAATCTACCGCCGAAGAGCGGTTGTATAAATCAAGGAATATAATATTTGCAAACAGGCGATTCGTCACGGAGTGATGACATATACAACCGCTCTTCGGCGGTAGTTGCGTGTGCCATCGGTGTCACGGGGTAGGCAAGCCAACCCCGTGCTAACATATACAACCGCTCTTCGGCGGTTTTTCCAATGGTGATGTCCCACGCCGTTGGTGCAATCCGATGATGACGGGTTGCGCGATGGGAATGTTTTTGCTGTGGGGATAAAAAAATAACGACTCGCCGGACTGGCGTGGTCGCTACCTGAAAAACTATGTTTGAAATCTGAATCTATGTCTTATTCTCCGTCAACCACACGGCATGCACCGATGTAGCGCTTTGCGTAGTAGGCTTCCTGTGACGACGATACCGTGACGCCTTGCGAACAGCTTGAGTGGATAAACTTGAAGTTGCCCGATTCGTCGACCGATGTCACGATGCCCACGTGGCCTACGTTGCTTTTTGAGGCGCGAGAGCCAGAGAAGAACACCAAGTCGCCAGCCTTCAGGTCGCGGCGGTCTTTGACTTGAGAGTCTCCGCGGAGTGCTGAATACTGTGAACGCGATGAGCGCGGAAGCGAGATGTTCTGTTTTGAGAAGATGAATGTGGTGAAGCCAGAGCAGTCAAAACCTGATTTCGGACTCATGTGTCCTGAACGGTAAGGAGAACCGAGGTATTTCATCGCACTTTTAACAATCTCTCGGCCGCAGATACTGTCGGTCTTGCAAGTTCTGTCTTGAGCCTTCGCTGCGAAGCTTGCAACGAATACTGCCAATACTGCTAAGATTGTTAAAATTTTCTTCATTATCTCTTGTTTTTAGTAGGTTTTACTTCCGAACACCTCAAAGTTAGCAAAATTTGCTGGCGGCGTCAAGCGATTTCAGACATTTAATTAACATATTAAACTTCTTTATGACGATAGATGGGTGCCTGTACAAATTTTAACAGTTTTTCGGAGCAAAGAGATTAAACCTTCGCAAAGATGCTCATTCTCACCATTTAACAGGTTTTTGCTTTCTCCAAAACTTGTTCACGCACGTTGCTGGCCGCCTTTTTTGCCGCTGCAGATAGTTAAAAGGAGTATTAAAATTCACATTTGCACTGTAAATGCGCAGATTTTCCAACCGATTCCCCATAATGTCCAAAATTATCCGTCATATTGTTTTTTAGCGTGTATTTGTGGGAATGCTCGGATTTGAGTAATTTTACACGATTTTTTCAGAACAAACAATTTTACGCAATATGCAGAAATTCAGTTTTAAGGCATTGTCCGACGGAGCAAAGACCCTTGCCGGCAGCCGCGACTTCCGTTATGGAGTTTTCGGAGTCATCATCCTTGTGGCAATCTCATTGGCATTCTTCGCCACGAGCCTCGGCGACACTCTACAGCAGAGCGACACGATGCAGGGCGTTGCCAACGGACAGGAGGCAAAGGCCTATTTTGAGCAGACCGGCGAAAAGACGTGCTGGACCAACTCGTTGTTTGGCGGTATGCCTACGTTTCAAATCTCGCCGTCGTATGCAAGTTCGAAATTCATAAGCGCGCTGCAGTCGGTGTTCGGACTTGGTCTTCCCAGTCCAGCCAATCTGGTGTTTATGATGATGGCAGGCTTCTACATCCTGCTTCTTGCCATGCGCCAGCGGTGGTATCTTGCCCTTCTTGGCGCCATAGCCTACGGTTTCTCATCGTATTTCTTCATTCTGATAGGAGCCGGACATATATGGAAATTCTGCGTGCTTGCCTACGTGCCTCCCACGATAGCCGGCATCGTGCTCGCCTACCGGGGCAAATGGCTTGCCGGCGGCGCACTCACAGCTGTGTTTGCGATGTTGCAGATAGCGTCAAACCATGTGCAGATGACCTACTATTTCCTCTTTGTCGTAGTGGCTATGATGATTGCCTATTTCGTTGACAGCCGCCGTAAGAAGGAGGTGGGCAAATGGCTTAAAGCCACAGGGGTGCTTGCCGTGGCAGCAGTTGTGGCTGTCGGAGCAAACCTCACGAGCCTGTACAATACATATGAATATAGCAAGGAAACCGTTCGTGGACGCACCACCGACCTTACCGCGGCAAAGTCGTCGGGCGAGTCGGGCAATGTGAATAAAAACGGCATCAACCGCGACAACGTGACAAGTTGGAGCTACGGTGTCGATGAGACGTTGACGCTGATTATTCCTAACGTGAAGGGTGGCGCGACGGTGAAGCCCAACGATATTACCGACGACGGCGGTTTGGCTCCTGCGTCGGTAATCGACCTTGACAAGGCGCAAAGTCTTGTGGAGGCGGCGCAGATTACCGGTGATCCATCCTACGACGAGCAGCTCCGTCCGCAGCTGCAGCAGATGGTGGGGCAGTTCCGCCAGTATTTCGGTGACCAGCCGATGACCAACGGCCCGGTTTATGTGGGGGTGGTTATTTTCGCACTCGCGCTGTTGGCGTTGTTTGTGGTCAAAGGTCCGATGAAGTGGGCGCTGCTTGCCGTCTCGATTCTGTCAATACTGTTGTCGTGGGGTCATAACTTCTCTCCTCTTACATATTGGATGATCGATCATTTCCCGATGTACGACAAGTTTCGCGCTCCGGCAAGCATACTCGTCATCGTCGAGTTTACGTTGCCTATACTTGCCGTGATGGCGGTCAACCAGATTCTTACCGAGGAGAATTTCTTCAAGAAGCACCGCAATGCAGTGTTTGCCGCATTCGGTATCCCGGCATTGTTCTGTGTTATCGGATGGCTGATGCCTTCAGTGTTTGGCAACGGTCTGAGTGTCGGCGAGGCAGAGCAGCTCGAAGAAATCCTTGCGCAAACCAGCGGAATGGAGCACGACTTCTATTCGCGAGCGTTCAGCATCGTCGGAGAGGCGCGCCTGTCGATGGTGGCTGCCGACTCGCTGCGCAGCCTGTTGCTGCTTGCCGTTGGCGCGGTGCTGCTGTTGGCGTATGTCAAGGGAAAACTTTCGAGAAACGTCTTTGTGGGCGTGTTGATTGCCGTGGTGCTTGTCGACATGTTCCAGGTGGACAAACGCTATATCAACGAGGATATGTTTGTAAAGCACACCGAGGACGATGCGCTGACATTCATCCCTACATCTGCCGACAGCCAGATTCTTCAAGACAAATCGTACTATCGCGTTTCCGACGTGCGCAATTTCGGGTCGCCGAATCCGTCGTTCTTCCATAAGAGCGTTGGCGGATACCACGCAGCCAAACTGACGCGCTACAACGACATTATAGCCAAAATGCTGCAGCCGACCAATGGCGTGATTCTCGGGATGAAACAGACATACGGCACCGTCGACCTTTCGCTCGTCGACATGAAGGCATACAATATGCTCAACACCAAATATCTGATTGTCGACGGTAAGGTGCTGACCAACCCCGGTGCGCTCGGCAACGCCTGGCTTGTCGACAACGTTGAATATGCCGAGGGAGCAGATGCCGAGATGGACGCGTTGCAGAAACTGAATCCCGCAGTAAAAGCGGTTGCCGATGTTAAGTTTAAGCCGGTGCTTGGCACTGCCGTGCCAAAGCAGCCTGGCGACACAATATATCTGACATCATACAAGCCCAACGAGCTGCGATACAAGTCGCAGACCGGCAACGACGCAGTGGCGGTGTTCTCCGAAGTCTATTTCCCATGGGGATGGACAGCCACCGTCGACGGCAAGGAATTGCCGATAGCCCGTGTCGACTACACGCTCCGCGGCATGCGTCTGCCAGCAGGAAGCCATGAAATCGTGATGCGCTTCGACCCCAAGTCGATACACACGACGGAAACCGTGGCCTACACATCGATAACGCTTGTTTATCTGGCTCTCATCGTGGCGCTTATAGCCACTGTGGCAGCCTACGGCAGAAGAAAGGAGCAACTGTAGGTTGGGAAAAATCAGACGATATTGCACGGCGCTGACGCGCTACCGTAAAAGCAAAGGGTTCGGAATCCATTCCCCCTTTGCTTTCCATTTCGTGCTCAACGTGCTGCGCGAGAAGTCGGCTTACTATGCCTATGCCGACATTGCCGAACGCCGCAACGAGGCGCGCCGCATGAAACGTCTGCTCAAGGTGAGAAAACCGCGGATGATATCCGAGAAAAGTGCCCGGATGATGTTTCGCATCGCCAACTATTTCAACCCAAAGATGATTCTGCAACTCGGCACCAATTTCGGGGTGTCGGCATACAGCACGCTGCGTGTGTCGTCAGATTCGAGGATGTGGCTTGCAAGCAGTCAGGCAGAGCCGGAAATTGCGCTCGTCCTGCTGCAGAATCAAGCAGACCGTATCAGCGTCAGCGGCTCGTGTGGCGAGGCTGTCGACGACTATATCACCGCCGTCGGCGACGGCAAGCGTTATGTGGTGGTCAACCGAGTGACAGAGACGGAAGCCGTCAGCGTGGAGCGCTGGCTTGTGTCGTTGGCAGAAACGGAGGCGGTTGTCGTGGTGCGCAATTTGCAGCACGATGAGGTTGTGGCACGTCTGTGGCGCGCATTGCTGTCGCGGCTGACATACGGAATGGCGTTTACCAACGGCAAGATGGGAGTAGCCGTGATAGAGAAGAAACTGCCCCGCCAGACGTTCTCCTTATGGTTTTAGTGGCACTGATGCTTGCGCGTGGCGCGCAGGAATTGCCATAAGAACAGCGCACCGCCCACAAACAGGGCTATGCTGAACGCATAGAAAATGCCCACGTCGCGCAGTCCCAACGGGAAGCCGAGCAGCCATCCGCTCGGGATGCCCACAAGAATGTAACTTACAAAAGCAATCCACATCATCGACATTGACTGTCCTGTGCCGCGCAGCGCGTTGGCAAAGCAAATCTGTGTGGCGTCGCCGCATTGGTAAATGATCAGAGGCAGAATCAGAGCCATAGCAGAGGCCGCAACAATGCTATCGTCGGTGAAGATGCCCACCAGCGGCTCTTTGGCGAAATAAAGCAGGAACGACACCGCAACAACCATTGCGAGCAGTATGTGATAGCCAGCCCATGTCGAGCGGCGCACTTCCGCCTGGTTGCCGCGTCCCACGTAGTTTGACACGCGGATAGCCACCGCCGCGCCGATGCTGTAGTAGAACATGAAACCGAGCGTGCTTATGGTGAGTATCACTTGATAACTTGCCAGCTCCACAGTGCCGAGCCATCCCATCATCACGCCTCCAAACGTGAACGTGCCCGTCTCCATGGCCATTTGCAGCGAGATGGGCATTGATGTGCGTGTTATCGACAGCATCTCTCCGACGCTTTCACGGGTGTGCAGAAACGCCTTGCGCATAGGTGCGTAAGCCTGTCCGCGCAGCAGCACCACGGCAAACACCACTGTCATCAGCACCCGGGAGCCGAGAGTGCTGATGCCGGCGCCGAGCGCGCCCAGCTCAGGCATTCCGCACTTGCCGTAGATGAGCAGATAGTTGAACACAATGTTGACTGCGTTGCCTGAAATAAGTATCCACATTCCCACCGATGGGCGCATAAGGCTGTCGGCAAACTGGCGCATTGCGTTGAACAGAGCCACAAACACTATCGACGCAAGGATTACGAGATAGTAGGGACGGATGATGGGCAGCAGTTCGTCGGGCTGCCCGAAGCGGTCGATAAAAAAGTAGGTGCAGCCCATAACCACCGTCAGCAGTATGCCGAACAGAGCGTTGGCGATCAAAGCATTGCGGAAAGCCGCTCCCGCCTCGTCGTATTTCTGCCGGGCAAACAGTGCGCCGATAATCGGAGTGATGCCGTATGAGAAGCCGAGCAGACCGATAATCACAAGGTTGAACAGATTGTTGACAAACGACACAGACGCAAGGTCGTTTGTGCCGTAATGTCCCACCATCAGCGTGTCGGCGAATCCCACAAGGATTACGCCTATCTGCCCGATGCACAGAGGCACGCCGAGTTTCAGCGTTGAGCGGTAGTGTTGAGCGTATGACGTCATAAATTTTCTTGACAATGTTTTATGTATGAATGCTTCGTTTTGCCTGTTTCCACAGCCGTGCGGCGGCATAGATGACGATGAGGGTCAGCACGATGGTTGCCGAGGCAGGAATATTGGTGGCGTAGGCAGCCATCAGTCCGACTGTTGAGCCTGCAACGCTGATGATGGCGGCGAGCAGCATCATCGGCCGCAGCCGGCAGGTGAACACTTCCGCAGTCATCTGCGGCAGGGCAAAGAGCGACATCAGCAGCATGATGCCGATTAGTTTCAGAGTGAGCACTATGCAGACGGCAACCAGTATGGTCATAAGTCCGTTGATAAGAGCCACAGGCATACCTATGGTGCGCGCATAGTCGGAATCGAAAGCGCAAGCCACGATGGGACGGTGGAGCAGAGCCATCACGGCAAGCAGCAGGACGAGAAATGCGGCAAACACAGCAAGGTCGGTGTGGGATACGGTGAGGATGTTTCCAAAGAGAAACGACTGCAGTTCGGGGACGTAGCCCGGAGTCAGGAACACGAACAGAATACCGAGAGCCATTCCCAAAGCCCAGACCACGGATATGGCGGAGTCTTCGCGCACGCGTTGTCGTGTTGACAGCCATTCAACGCCGACAGCCGACGCCACGGCGAATAATCCAGCCGTCACAACGGGATTGACTCCGAGAAAGTATCCCAGTCCGAGGCCGCCGAACGATGCGTGGGTCACGCCTCCGGCTACAAACATCATGCGTCGTGCCACCACATACGTGCCCACCACTGCCGAGGCGATGCCCACAAGCAACAGTGCCACGAGAGCGTTTTGAAAAAATGAGTATTCAAAGATTTCCATAAGTTTATTTCATGTTCTTGCGTTCGCGCTCCTCGCTGACGAGCAGCAGCAGTTCTTCTTTGACACACGCCGGCATCTCGATGCCGCGCAGGCGCAGCGACCGTGCCCATCCGGCGATGTCTTCGGGCAGCAACGTGAGCAGCACGTCGCGGAATTCCTCAATCTGGCTGTCGGAGTATCCGTCGGGCGCGATGCCGCGGTAGGCATCGAGTTCCTCGTCGTCGTAGTATATTATTTCGGTCGACAGCGTCGCCAAAGAGTCTTTCTCGCACGTAATGTGCATTCCGCAGCATCCCTCTTCCTCTACGGCTGGAGCCGCTTCCGCGTCATCAGGGGTGTTGTTTGGAGTCCGCCGCTCCGAGATTTTGTGACATGCGAACAGCACCGCCCCGAAGCCTATGGTTACAGCCAATATTATCAGCGCGGGAATCATTTGGCTACCTCCATTTTAAAACCTGCCAGTGCGAGATGCCGCCAATAGTCGGGATATGACTTCGACACCACTCCGGCATCGAGCACCGTCAGTGAGGGGAAGCGTATTGCAGCCGGGGCGAAAGCCATTGCCATCCGGTGGTCGTCGTAGGTGAGAATCCGTGGGTAGGCGGCGGCTTCGCCTGCTGCGCCGTCCCAAGAAAGGATGCTGTCGTCGGCAATCTCTATGTTGAATCCGAGTTGGGCGAGTTGGGCACGCAGCGCCTCGAGACGGTCGGTCTCCTTTATGCGCAGCGTGTGCAGTCCACCGATGCGGAACGGCCGCCCGGTGAGGCAAGCCGTCACAACAATGGTCTGAGCAATGTCGGGCTGGCTCGACAGGTCGATGTTGAGCGTGGCATCGCGGTCGGCGTCGCAGAATCCGAGAGCCACACCATTGTCGGTGTACTCTGTTGTGACGCCAAACAGTTTGAAATATTCAGCCACGCGGCTGTCGCCCTGCAGGCTGTCGCTCTGCAAGCCGTTCAGACGGATGTCGAGGTCAGGACAGAGAGCCTTGATTTCATACCAATAGCTTGCCGCCGACCAGTCGCTCTCCACGGTCAGCGAGCTGGGCGAGTAAGGCTTTCCCTCGATGACGATTGTCGACTCCCCGACAGTCACTTCCGCTCCGAAATGGCGCATCAGAGCCGCCGTCATCTCGACGTATGGGCGCGAAGTCAGTCCGCCTTCGATTTCAATTGTCAGTCCGTCCTTCATCATAGGCGCAACCATCATCATCGCCGACACATATTGCGAGCTTACGTTGCCGCGCATCCGCAGAGGCGCATCGGCTTTCAGATGCCTGCCCTCAATCCATAGAGGCGGATATCCCTCGGAGGCATAGTAGTCGATGTCGGCGCCGCAGAGGCGCAGAGCCTCCACCAGTTCGCCTATCGGACGCTTGCGCATGCGTGGCGTGCCGTCGAGCAGCACGCTGCGCCACGGTTGCGAGGCGAAGTAGGCTGTCAGAAACCGCATAGCCGTTCCCGCCGCCCCGATATTCACGTTTGCCTGAGCGCTCTGAGTCAGCAATGCGCGCCGCATGGCGTTTGTGTCGTCGCAGTCGGCGATGTTGCCGATGCTGCATCCGTCGGTCATGGCAGCGATTGTCAGAGCCCTGTTGCTGATGCTTTTCGAAGCCGGCAGATCTACGTCGACAGCGTCGGCGGCTGGTGAGAACGATATTGTATAGTTTGTTTTTTCCATATCTTGTCTATTTTGGCTGCATCGTGATTATCGGCACGAGCATCTCTTCCATCGATATACCGCCATGCTGGAACGTATCCTTGTAGTACTGCACATAATAGTTGAAGTTGTTTGGATACGCGAAGAAATCGCGGTTGGTGGTGAAGATATATTTTGTGGAAATGTTCGGTGCCGGCAGCCCGAAGCGTTCCGGTTGCTTGATTTCATACACCTGCCGCTCGTTGTAGCCGAGGTTTTTGCCGAGTTTGTAACGCAGGTTGGTGTTTGTCGCCTTGTCGCCGACCACCTTTATCGGGTTGTCGACGCGGATTGTGCCGTGGTCGGTGGTCAGCACCACGCGGGCACCGCTCTCGGCTATGCGGCGCAGCAAGTCGCTTGCCGATGAATGGCGGAACCACGATTCGGTCAGCGACCGGTATGCGGCGTTGCTCGACGCCAATTCTCGTATCATCTTCGATTCCGTGCGCGCGTGCGACAGCATGTCGATGAAGTTGAACACAATCACGTTGAGGTCGAAGTTGTTGAAATTGCTGAAATTCTGCAGCAGTCTTTCGCCGAAAGACGATTCGTAGATTTTGTTGTAGGAGAATTTGTAGCGTTTGCGGAAACGGTCGAGCTGCGTCTGGATCAGAGGCGACTCGTTGAGGTTTTTCCCCTCCTCCGAATCCTCGTCGACCCACAGCTCCGGAAACATCTTCTCAATCTGCAGCGGCATCAGTCCGGAGAAAATTGCGTTGCGCGCATATTGCGTGGCGGTCGGTAGGATGGTGGTGTAGAGATCCTCTTCGATGTTGAACCATTCGGCAAGGATAGGCTTTGTTATGCGCCATTGGTCGAGGCGGAAATTGTCGATAAGGATGAAAAACACCTTTTCGCCGGCATCGAGCAGCGGAAACACTTTGTCCTTGAAAATCTCGTTGCTCATAAGAGGATGCTTGCCGCCGTTGACCCACGACTCATAGTTGCGTTTCACAAACTTGGCAAACTCCGAGTTTGCCTCGTTTTTCTGCATCAGCAGCAGTTCGTCCATGTTTGTCTCCGTCTGCGACAGCTCCATCTCCCAGAACACGAGTTTGCGGTATAGCTCATACCAGTCGTCGATGTTGTCCGACTCGTTGATAAGCCGCGCGATGTTGCGGAATTCCTGCTGGTAGTCGCTCGTAGCCTTCTGCGACACCAGTTGCCCGGAGTGCAGGTTTTTCTTCAGCGACATCAGTATCTGGTTAGGATTCACCGGCTTGATAAGATAGTCGGCAATTTTGTTGCCGATGGCTTGGTTCATGATGTTCTCTTCCTCGCTTTTGGTAATCATGATAACCGGCACGTTGGGCTGGACCTGCTTGATTTGTTGCAGAGTCTCCAAACCGCTGATGCCTGGCATGTTTTCATCGAGGATGATGATGTCGAACGTTTCCGTCTCCACCCGGTCGAGGGCGTCGGCTCCGTTGTTGACTGTCGTCACGTCATATCCTTTCATTTTCAAGAACATGATGTGGGGTTTCAGCAAGTCGATCTCGTCGTCAGCCCAAAGAATTTTTCCATTATTTTCCATAATCCAAAAACCTTATCAAAACGTAAAGTTAGCGATTTTCGGTGGTTGTTGGATTATGGATGGTTTCTTTTAAGAAATTTTATGCAGTCAGGCGTGTTTCCTGTGGCTGAGTTGGTAGAGCATGCCGTAGCGCGAGAATTTGTTGACGGCAAGGGCAAGGAAGAAATAAACTGCGGAAAGGAGCCACAGCATCTGGTATTCCAGCCCGATGTCGGCTATCGACGCGCCGTTGGCATTGATGCGCTCAAACGCCTGCATTGCCCATGTCGACGGACAGCAACCGCTGAGGAAGCGGAAGAACGGATCCATGTCGAACAGCGGCCATGTGATGCCCGACAGGAACAGGAAGATTATCGAAGTGAACACAATCACCAGAAATGCACTCTCGCGTTCACGCACAAACACCTGCAAAGTCATTCCGAGGAATGTCACCGACAGCATGTAGGGTATCGACATCAGCAGGATGTCGATAAAGCCGCCCACTTGCGGATATTTGAAGATGGCGGGCACGATTAAGAGCAGATAGAGCAACGGGATGATGTAGATGACGATATAGGCGAGCGACTTGCCCAGCAGGCGGCATACGGCTCCGGAGTTGACCGTGTCGAGCGGGTCGATGCCTCCGTTGCGGCGACGGCGCTCGTAGATTGCACCGCCCATCATGCAGATGGCGAGAATGAGCGACTGCTGCACAATCAGCGTCAGGATGCCGGGCAGCAGGAATGTGGCAAAGCCTTGTTCGGGGTTGCCGAGAGCCACATACGTGCTTCTGACGGTTGCCGGAATCTTGGGCCCGTCGGCGCCGAGGCGGCCAATGGTCTCCACTTGTATCTTGCCTCCGAGCGTCATTGTGGCGTCGGTGAGCGAGGTGAGCATTGATTTATAGCGTACAAGCAGCGACATGTCGCAGAACAATGTCACGTGAGCCTGTTCGCCACGGGCAATGTTTTTTGAGAAATGGCTGTCGATTAGCAAGATGCCGTAGGCTTTCTTTTCCGCAACCATGAGCCGGGCCTCCTGCATGTCGGCGGCATATCCGGCCAGTTGCGTGTTTTCGGAAGCGTCCATCATGCGCACCAGTTCACGGCTTTGTGTCGAGCGGCATTCGTCGACGACAGCCACCGGCACCTCGCGCGCCAATTCGGGGTTGTAGATTAGCGCGTAGACAATCGGGTAGGCGAGAGGCAGGAGGAAAAGGAAAATCAAGATGCCCTTATCCTTGAAAATCAGCCGGATCTCGTTTGTCCAAACTTTTATAATGTCGTGATAGAATTTTCTTATACTGTCCATATTGTCAATAGTCTAAGGCACATAAACCGGGTGAAGCGCATGGCGCTTGATGCGGCGTGCCACAAGCAGCGGCAGCAGCATGAATGCGAGCAGCGCGGCGTAGTAGAAACGCGAATAGTAGAGCGGAAGTCCGTTGAGCATCTGGTCTACGTAAATTAGGAAGTAATAGCGCGACGGAAGGATGTAGGAGAAGATTGCGATGCTTCCATACATGTCTTCCAGCGGGAATGAGAACGCTCCTATGGAGAAGGTCAGGATGCCGAACAGGGAGCAGAAACTGAGTGCCATGCGCAAGTTGGGCATTATGCCTGAGATGAATACGGCAAATCCCTGGTTGGCGAGGACAAACAGAAGCATTGTGCCGACAGCCTGCCACGGACTGCAGTTGAGCGGGAAATGCAGGTAGCAGTACATCAACGACTGCATGAACACGCCTACGGCTGCGAACACAAACGTCTGCGGCAGCAGTTTGCCTAGCAGGGCGATTGTTATCGAGCCGTGTGCCTCCTTGATCCATTGCGGTGAAGTCTGCATCTTTTCCTCATGCCAGATGCTGTAGGCTGTCACGAGCAGAATCATCAGCGCCAACGCCGCAGGGATGAAAGAGTTGCAGAGATACACGCTGTAGTTGCTTTCGGGGTTGTGCAGCGGATTTGTTTGCAGCACGACGGGTTGCAGCAGCGTCTGCGCCTGAGTGTCGGTAGCGGCGCCGGAGTTGACAAGATATGTCTTCACAATCGCCCCCGAGGCAAGCACTGAATTGGTCTTCAGGCTGCGGAAGAGCAGCGAGCTTGGAATGAAGAACGTCGAGTTGGTGTAGTACGCCAGTTCCGGAGCGCGTCCGGCAGTGGCGTCGCTTGTGAAATTGAACGGAATCACGTAGAAACCGTAGATTTTTCCTTTGCGTATCAATTGCATCGCCTCCGCCTCGCTGCTGACAACCGACACTACGCTGACTTCCTCCGACGACTTGATGTTGCGGATCAGTTTGCGTGTACTCTCGGTGTTGTCGTGGTTTACGATGGCGGTGGGGATGTGGAGCGGCAGCCCGTTTCTCATCAGACCGAGCAGAAATCCTGCCAAGACAATCGGAATGACTGTCATGGCGAAGAAGTAGATCCGCCTGCCGCACAGCTGACGGCATTCGCGCTTTATTGAGTTGACAAATCCTGTGCTTATCATTTTTTTTGTTATTCCATTACGACGGTCATGCCCGGACGCAGGTTCTCGATTGGATTGACAGGCGACAAGCGCACCTCGAATGTGCGGCTGTCGTATTCACCGGTGACTTTGGTTGAGCGCCAAACGGCATAGTCGCCCATATCTTTTACATAGTAGACTTTGGCTTTCACTTGCTTCAAGTCGAGGGCTGGGATGCTTACCGACACCACTTTGCCTACGGTCAAGTCCTTGAGCATTGTCTCGCGCACGTTGAAAACCATCCACTTGTCGGCTGATTTCATGACGTTCATGATTGGTGTGCCTGTCGACACGAGTTCGCCCTCGTTGGGGAAAATGTCGGTCACCTCGCCGTCGCATGGAGCAAGAAGGTACTGGTCTTTCAGAATTGACTCAACTTCGGCGACTGAGCCTCTGGCTGCGTTTGCCATAGCCGCCGCTGCCATCTTGTCTTCTTTCTGAGCGCCTTCGCGGGCAAGGTCATACTGTGACTTGGCTGCGCTTTCCTGGGCGATTGCCGCGTCGTAGGCAGCCTTTGCCTCGTCGCGCTTCTGTGCCGACACAACGTTCTGCTTGTAGAGCGATTCGAGGCGTTCGTAAGTCTTTTTATGGATGTCGAGCGATGCGCGGGCCTGTTGCCATAGCTCGTATGCGCTGGCAATCACTTGCTTGCGTGCTCCGGCGTCGGCTTTTTCCTTCTGGGCTTCGGCGGCGTCGCGCATGGCGAGAGCCTGAGCCAGCTTGGCGTCGACAGTGGCACTCTCAATCTTTGCGAGCGTGTCGCCCTTATGCACAATCTGTCCCTCGTGGACGTAGAATTTCTCCACGCGTCCGGGCATCAGTCCCGACACGCGCACGTTGGTGCCGTCAACTTGTCCCTGCACAATCTGCTGTGCGGGCTTGATGGAGATGAAGCCTATGATTGCCAGCACAATCACAGCCACAGCCGTGGCTGCGATGGCAAGAAACAGGCTGTGTTCTTTCTTGCGTATTGTTTTCTCGTCCTCTGTTTTGAAATTCAGATTTTCCATATCGTGTTTTTATTTTTGTTCAGATTAATATTTTAAAGTTCCAGTCACTTTTGATAGATATACGTTGCAGAGTTGCACATCGATTTCGGCGTCGATGTTTTCCGAATTTGCTTTCAACCAAGCCGTTTGTGCAGCCATTACGTTGTCGAGTGTCATGACCCCTTCTTTGTAGCCCAGCTGCGCCTGGCGCAAGTTTTCGTCGGCTTTTGACAGGTTTGACTCGGTGGTGCGCAGAGTCTTTGCCGCCTCGGCGGTCTTGTAGGAGGCTTGGCTCACCTGCAGCTCGATTTTCTCCTTTGCTTCTTCAAGCTCCAGGCTCTTCACGATGCTCTCGCTGCGTGCCGCCTTGTATTTGTAGTAGTTGCCGCCCCAGTGCCACAAAGGAATCTTTACCATCGCTCCGACGCTGAACATTCCGTTGAATTTCTTGTCGAAGCCGTTGAAAATGTTTGGATTGGAGAATCCGTAGGTGCCCACCAGCGCTACGGTAGGCAGCATCGACGAGCGAGCCTCATATTGCTTCTGCTCGTAGACCTTGACTGCGAGTTCCAGACTTTTTATGTCGGAGCGGTTGTCGTAGACGTCCTGCATCGTGTATGCGGCTGGCTGCGTGGCTCCAAACGATTTGTGGTCCGACACCTCGTCGGCGAGTGTGAATTCCTGGGTCATCGGCATGCCGCAAATCTGAGCCAGCGCCATGCGCGACAGAGCCAGACCGTTGTCAACTTTCGTGAGGTCGATGTTTGCCTCGTTGAGTTTCACCTCCACATTGAGAAGGTCGGAGTTGGTGGCAATGCCTTGACGTATCATCGCTTCCACGTTGCTGTGGAGCGTGTCGAGCAGTTCGATGTAGCTTACGGCGAGTTTTTTCTTCTCTCCGAGCGACACAACCTGCCAATAGGCGGCGTCGACAGAATAGACCACCTCGCGGGCGGCGTTGTCGTGCATCAGCGACGCGATTTCCTGCCCCATCTCAGCCATTTTGTTGAGCGCGCGGATTTTTCCGCCCATATATATAGGTTGGGTGAGCGTAACGGCTCCGGCAAAGAGGTTGTGGATGTCGAACGTCATCGCCTCTTTTGGAATCAAAGCCACTTGTGTGGGGACATATTGTCCGTTAACCTGCACCGGGCGTCCGTCGGGACCGGTGAGGAGGTTGAAGTCGTAGGTTCCTGTGGCTGGGTTAAACGTCTTTGTCGGAAGCATCTGGTCGCCTGAGAGCAACGAGATTTCCTTTTGGTTGTACATATATCCACCGGCGAAATCGATTCCCGGCAAATAGGCTGCGAATGCCTGCTTTTTCTGGTATTCGGCAGCTTTGATGCGCTCTTGCGCAATCTGCATTGTCTTGTTGTTGCGCAACGCCATGCTGCGGCAAGAGTCGAGGGGTATCGGAGTGCCGGCATGGCTGACAGCCACGGCTGCTGTCAGCATGGATAATGCGATGGTCAAAAATTTCTTGATGTGCATAGTTGTTCTTGCTAATTCGGATACAAATTTAACAAGAACAGAACAATAATTGTTCTTATTCCTTTCTCAAAAAGACTATGTGTTCAAGAAAAACGACTAATAGAACACCAATAACAAATCCGTTTGTGAGAATTGGGCGCAAGGCTATCGGCAAATCTTCGCCTACAGTGGGTGGAATAAATGCCACAAGAAGAGCCACAATCAGAGGCAGCGCGATGGTCAAAGCGTGGTCGAACGACTTGACTATTTTCTTCTCCGACATCATACTGAACGCTGCAGCAAGCTGGAGAATAACGACATACGTCAGAATCAGTCCGATTACGACATTCGGAAGTTGGGTGAGCCACACCACGGCATCGGGCATACAGGCGCATGCGAGCAGTCCGATGGCGCAGGGGACGATTGTGGCGAGTGAGGCGCAGCGTGTGGATGAGATGATTCCGGGAGAAATAGAATAATCCACAGGGCCGATCACGCCCATCATGCCGGCAAGGATGTTGCCGGCGCCTGTCACGGCGCAACCGCGGCGCATTTTGCCGTTGTCAGCGGCGCCGATGAGGCTGCGCACCGACTCTATGGAACCCAATTCGTTGATGAGCAGCGCGAAGAAGCACACTAAGAATGAGATGACCACAGGAATGTCGACTTCGGGCTTGATTATCAGTTTGTCGATGTCGGTGGTGTAGCCGGCAGACTGCACTTCAGGCATACCGTTGAACAGGAAGTAGACAAATGAGCCGGCAACCGTGACAATCATCACCGTGAGCGACTTGCCCACGCCGCGTAGAAACCGCTCAAGGGCGAACGTGGCGATAAGTCCGACAAGGAAGAATGCGAAGCTGAAAAGGTCGTGCCCCTCGCCGAAGAGCAGCGATATGATCACTGGGGCGAGAGTCATGGCTATCAGCCCGAGAATCACAACGATTACGCGTGGCGTGAAGATGCGCGCCACCTTGCCGAGCAGCCCCGACACCGACAACAGCAGCAGCGTGGCGCCGCCGATGGCCACTGCGGTGTAGATGGCATTGAAACTGCTGCTTGCCGATGCCGACAGGATGCCGACAATCAAGACTGCGGCAGGGCCTACAACCAGCGGCAGACGGTGTCCCCAGAATGCCTGGACAAGCATTGTCAGTCCAAGCACGAAGTAGACCGACTGCAGATAGGATGTCTGCATCTGGATGTCGTCGCCGAACTGCAATTTCGCCAACATGCCGATGGTGACCACGTTGGGGATGGCAATCACGAGCCACTGCAGTCCGTAAAGCAGAGTGTGGATGACTGGAGGCTTGTCGTTAAGGTTGTATTTCAGTTGCATATTATTGAGTTTTTTGTTATTCCCAGGTGTAGTTGTCGCCCTGCTGGGAGTGCCAGTTGAGAAGCCCGTTGATGAAAGGCTTGGCAAAGCGGAACAGCGGCAGGCAGAAGAATTGGCGCGGCGACTGCAGCACTGTGGCTGTGCGTCGCTTGGCGAAGATGAAAATCAGGGTCTCTATCAGGTAGATTGCGGCGGCCACCGATGCCAGAACGGTGGGTTTCAGCCATTCGCCGTCGCCGTTGAGATAAAGCATGGCGGGATATGCCACGCCCGCGGCGGCAAGCAGCAGGTAGAGATAGTATGCCACGTTTGTGAGCAGACGGATGCCCGGGATGCGCGACCGCAGGAATTTCTGCGTGAAGAAATGCCGCTCCTTGTTGAGTTTCGACGTGTAGGCGAAGGAGTCGTTGTGCTCCACCAGAATGCTTTCAGGCGATAGCTCGACTGCAACATTGTCGCCGTCGGCAATCTCGCTGATAAAAATATCGTCGTCGCCGTATTTCAGGTTGAGCGACGAAGAGAATCCTTTCACTGCGAAAAACGCCGACCGCTTGTATGCCACATTGTTGGCACAGGCGCGGTATGTGTTGCCGTGGATAGCAGCGGCAAGATAGCGCGACGCGTCGTCGCAGTTGTCAAACGTGCGGTAGCGGTGGCCGAGGCCGCGGTCGTTGCTGTGGTCGTTGTGGGAATAGCCCAAAACCACGTCGGTATAGTCGTCGAAATGACGTCCGATGCATCTCAGCCACAGGTCGCTTTGCGGCCGGCACTTTGCGGAGGTGACCACCACAATGTCGTTTTTGGCAGCCTTTACACCGAGAGTTATGCCGAGTTTGCGTTTCGACACATTGGCGGTGCTGTCGGGGATAAACGTAGACCGCAGTTGCGGATATTCAACCTGCAGGAGAGTCATCGCGTCGTCGACACTCTCGGAAGCATCGGCATTCACAACAATAATCTCGAAATCGGGATAATTCTGCGACATCATCAGCGGGATGTTTGAAGCGAGCAGCTCGGCGTCGCAACCGCTGGTAAGCACAATCACTGAAAGGGCGGGCAGCGGCATAGCCTCGTCGGCATCGGCGTCGAGAGCGTTGTCGGCAACCCAATGCGACAGCGCCGCCTTGCGTCTGATTGTGACAACCGACAGCACTACAGCGGCAATCGCCAATGCGGCATAGCCGTAGATTTCATAGTCGAATATTTCAAAAGGGATATTCACCATACTGTTTTCCGAAAAATTTCCACAAATTTACACAGAAACTGACAAACACATCGGATTTTCTTGAAAGAAATGAAAAAACGGCAATACTCTATTGCACTTTTTCAGAAAATTCGTACCTTTGCAACCGTATTCGGGGCGTAGCTCAGTCCGGTTAGAGTACACGTCTGGGGGGCGTGTGGTCGCTGGTTCGAATCCAGTCACCCCGACAATTTAAGGTTCAAATGATTGCAATTCAATTATTTGAACCTTGTTTTTTAAAATAACAACCTGTACATATTCGGGACAGAACTTTCCACAAAAAAACATCCCTTTCCCCACCACATCATTCCATCCGCGCCGACGTCCCGACAAGAGCCGATGGCATTTTGCAATTTCCCCGTCGTCGCCTTATGGCCCGCAAATGGCTGTTGGAAATTGACAAAAGGCCTTCCCGGATGGCTCAATTTGGGATAAAACAGGGCGTTTTTGGGCGAAAAATTAATAAAAAAGAGAAGTTTTTTTAATTTTTCTTTTATTTTGTTGTTTTATTCGGTGGAATGGTATACATTTGTCGAGAAAACTATAAACCTAAATAAATTATTATGAATAAGGCAGAATTAATCAACGCAATTGCTGAAAAGGCAGAATTGACAAAAGTACAGGCCAAGGGTGCTCTCGACGCTACATTGGAGGCTATCGCAGAAGCATTGGCAAAGGATGACAAAGTGGCTCTTATCGGTTTCGGCACTTTCGCTGTTGTAGAAAAGGGAGAAAGAACGGGTATCAACCCTGCGACCAAAGAAAAAATCACAATTCCTGCACGTAAGGCTATCAAATTCAAAGCTGGTGCTGAATTGGCTGGCAAAGTAAAATAAGACTTACATCTTCTTTTATTAACAAAATGAAGCGTGTGTCTGACTCCAAGCTGTCAGACGCACGCTTTTTAAACGTTTCCTGATATGGGTAAGATTGAGAAAATTTCAGCCGGGATGTCGGCGTTCGCCCAATCGCTGGCGAGTTTGGCTAAAGTGGCGCTGTTGTCGCGACGTCCGTCGGTTGCAGTTACGGCAGGGAAGGATGAGGAGCTGGTGGTGCTTGGCAACGGTCCGTCGCTCAACGACACGGTTGCCGACCATTCCGACTTTCTTGCGTCGCGTCGTCTGCTGGCAGTCAACTTTGCCGCAAACACACCATTGTTCCGCCAGCTGAAACCCGACTATTACGTGCTTGCCGATCCGCATTTCTTCAATCCGCAGGGCAATCCCGCCGTGGCAGCGCTGTGGGACGCTATCGCTTCCGCCGACTGGAGGATGACGCTTATGGTGCCGGTGAAGGCTGCCGTTCCTGACCGGGTGGCGTCAAACGTCAACGTCAGCGTGGAGCGCTACAATCTGACCCCCGTTGAAGGGTGCCGTTGGCTCAGCCATGCGCTTTTCCGGGCAGGGCTTGGGATGCCCCGTCCGCGCAACGTGCTGATACCGTCGCTGATGCTTGCCATCGCAGCCGGGTTCAAGACGGTTTATGTGGCAGGCGCCGACCATTCGTGGATGAAGACCATCAGTGTTGACGACGACAACCATGTTGTTTCCATCCAGCCTCATTTCTACAAGGATTCCGACAATGAGCATGCCCGTGTGCGCAAGGATTATATGAACTATCCGCTGCATCAGATTGTCTACAGTTTCTATGTGGCATTCCGCTCCTACCACACCCTGCAGGCTTATGCCCTGAGCCGTGGCGTGAACATCTACAACATCACCCCTGGCAGCTTCATCGACGCTTTCCCTCGCAAAAAGATACGGTAAACGGCAGTTTTTTCGTACCTTTGCAGAATCTTTGCAAAATGATTCGAAAATAAACAAGATATAATATATGGCTTTACAGTGTGGTATTGTCGGACTGCCTAACGTTGGCAAGTCCACTCTTTTCAACTGCTTGTCGAACGCCAAGGCGCAGTCGGCAAACTTTCCTTTTTGTACAATCGAGCCAAACGTCGGCGTAATCAGTGTGCCCGACGACCGCTTGAACAAACTTGCCGCTATCGTCAATCCGCAGCGCATCGTGCCCGCCACGGTCGAGATTGTCGACATCGCGGGTCTGGTTAAAGGCGCGTCGAAAGGCGAGGGCCTCGGCAACAAGTTCTTGGCAAACATCCGTGAGACCGATGCCATAATCCACGTGCTGCGTTGTTTCGATGACCCTAACGTGGTGCATGTCGACGGCACGGTAAACCCTGTGCGCGACAAGGAAATCATCGACTACGAATTGCAGTTGAAAGACCTTGAGACCATCGAGGGCCGCATCACGCGCGTGCAGAAACAGGCGCAGACCGGTGGCGACAAGCAGGCTAAGATACAGTATGAGGTGCTTTGCCGCTTCAAGGAGGCTCTCGACCAGGGCAAGCCGGCGCGCACGGTGACATTCGACACCAAGGACGAGCAGCATGCCGCCCACGACCTTTTCCTGCTCACCAACAAGCCGGTGCTTTATGTGTGCAACGTCGACGACAAGTCGGCTGTCAATGGCAACAAATATGTTGACATGGTGCGTGAGGCAACGAAAGACGAGAATGCTGAGATTCTTATCGTGGCGGCGCAGACAGAGTCGGAGATTGCTGAGTTTGAGACTTATGAGGAGCGACAGATGTTTCTTGAGGAAATTGGCTTGAAGGAGTCGGGCATGTCGCGTCTGATCCGTTCGGCGTTCCATCTGCTCAACTTGGAGACCTACTTCACAGCCGGACCGCTTGAGGTGCGTGCCTGGACATATCACAAAGGCAGCAAGGCACCGCAGTGTGCCGGAGTGATTCATACCGACTTTGAGAAAGGTTTTATCCGTGCCGAGGTTATCAAATATGACGACTATGTGGCACTCGGAGGCGAGTCGCAATGCCGCGAGGCAGGCAAAATCGGCATCGAGGGCAAGGAATATGTGGTGCAGGACGGCGACATCATGCACTTCCGTTTCAACGTGTAGTCCAACAGGCGTTTATAAATTATACAGCACCGGCGGCGGGCATCGATTGGAAGCTCGCCGCCGGTGTTCGTTTTTTTTTGCTTGAGCGGTCAGTTTTTCTCAAAGACGAACGTGCGGTCGGCGATGCCGATCGACAGGCGTCGGCATGTGGCGCGGCTCCATAGGGCAGAAACGTCGAAAGAGGCATACACACGGCGGTCGAACAATGTCTGCGCGCCCATCGTGTTGTAGACAATGCGCGCCTCTATTGTCGGGCTGCCGAGCGTCTGCTCGTCGGCGACAAGCATCAGCTGATAGTTTTTGCCGGAGTAGGGCAGCCATCCGTTCAGATTGATGAACGTGCCGCTGCGCCATAGGCTGGTTACCGAGATTTCGGTTTCCGGGAAAGTCGACATATCGCTGTGAGGTGCCTTGCGAGCCCCATCGGTGGGGATGATTGCAAAACCGTCGGCGCGCACTTGGCGAGTGCCGTCGGCGAGGTTGCCCACTACGGTGTAGCGCAACAGGCAGCGTTGCCCTGCCACGATGTCGCTCGGCAGTTTGATGCTGGAGGCGAGACGCTGCAACGGCAAATCGTCGCGTGATTGAAACGAGAACATCGCCGTGCCGTCGTCGCTGGAGCCTTCATAGGTAACGATGTCGGTCAGAAAGTCGCCATAATCGCGAGGCTCGTCGCCGCAGGCGCAAATCAAAGGCAGGAATATCGCCAGAATGAAGGCTATTTGCAGTCGTCGCATTGCTGGATGTTTGTCGTTTGGTCAATAATCTGTCCGTCGCGCATCTTCAATGTGCGGTCGCACATTGCGGCAAGTCCCTCGTCGTGGGTCACTATGACAAACGTTTGGTTGAAACGGTCGCGCAAGTCGAAGAAAAGTCGGTGGAGCTCCTCCTTGTTGTGCGAGTCGAGGCTGCCCGACGGCTCGTCGGCAAAAATCACGTCGGGGTTGTTGATGAGCGCGCGCGCCACAGCCACACGCTGCTTCTCTCCACCCGACAGCTCCATCGGTTTGTGGTCGGCGCGGCTGGCAAGTCCAAGCATCTCGAGCAGGTCTTTTGCCCTCGCCTGCGCCTTGCTGCGGCTCTCTCCGTGGATCAGCGCCGGGATAGCCACATTCTCCAAAGCGGTGAACTCCGGCAGCAGCTGATGGAATTGAAACACGAAGCCGATGCGCTTGTTGCGGAATTCCGACAGTTTGCGTTCCGGCATTGCCGACACGTCGACACCGTCGTAAACGACGCTGCCCGAGTCGGGCTTGTCGAGAGTTCCCGCAATCTGGAGCAGCGTTGTCTTTCCGGCGCCGCTCGGCCCTACAATCGACACCACCTCGCCTCTACCGAATGTTGCCGACACGTTGTCGAGCACTTGCAGCGAGCCGAAACTTTTGTTTATATTTTTGAGTTCGAGCATAGCAGTCTGTTTTTATACGGCGAAATTACAAAAAAAACGGGAATAACGGATTCCGGCATAAAAAATGTTGCGTTTGAGTCGTGAAATGGGGCTGTCATTTTGTAACTTTGCGAAAGGACATGCCGCAAATGCTTTTTCTCGAGGGAAAGCATGTGGCGGCGTTACAGACACAGACTATGAAGAATTTTGCAGCGATAGATTTTGAGACAGCCAACCAATGCCACAGCAGTGTGTGCAGCGTGGGAGTGGTTGTGGTGAGAGACGGAAAGGTTACCGACAAGTTCTACAGCCTTATTTATCCGCATCCCTACTTCTTCTCTTATTGGAACACACGGGTGCATGGGCTGACATTGGAGGATGTGGCTGACGCACCGGAATTTCCCGATGTGTGGAGCCAGGTAGAGCCTCTTATCGAGGGGTTGCCTCTGGTGGCTCACAACTGTCAGTTTGACGAGAGCTGTCTGAGGGCGGTGTTTGAGAAATATGTCATGGACTATCCTGAATATGAGTTCTATTGCACATGCCGCGCGTCGCGCCGGAAGCTCAAGGGCGTGCTGCCAAACCATCAGCTGCACACTGTGGCGGCTTATTGCGGATACGACTTGACAAAACACCATAACGCTCTTGCCGATGCCGAGGCATGTGCCGCTATAGCGTTGGAGTTGCTGTAGGAGTATGACGTGTAAGTCGCTGGTGGATATTGTGTTGCGGCGGATAGATAATAGTGCTGGTAAAAAAAATATTGCGGAAAATGTTGGATGATTCAGAATAATAATATATATTTGCAATGATGCGTCGGAGTGACCGACGTGTAATGTTTAACATAGGCTAAATTTAAAGGTTGGGATAGCCTTCCATTTTGGGAAATTTATGGTATGGGCAATCGTTATTTTGGCTGATTAACTTAATTTGTTATGTTTGAGAACGCGAAGAGTGATTCAAAAATCATTGTACATTTGAATCTGAAAGAAGAAACAGACCGCAGCGAGGCTGTAGAGTCTGCACATGCGACAGAAAAGAAGCCATTGATGCAGAAACAACCATCGTCGGCGGTGGTGTGGAGCATTGTTGTAGGCTCGGCAATTCTTGTCAGTGTGACGTTCCTGCTGCTCTATTAGGCAATGGGGACTTTGAAAAAAGACGGGAGCATCAATCGAAAGATTGGTGCTCCCGCTGCTTTATGCCAGCGCGCATAGTTATGCCTCGGCAGTGAATGCCTTTAGGAATGATTCGGCGCGGTCTTCGTAGAGATAGCCTGCGGGGGTGAGCGGACGGTCGGACAGCGCGCCGTATTGCAGCACTTGGATTGCAACAAACCGGTGGTCGGCAGAGGCGTAGCAGTCGATGTGCACTTTGCTGATGTCGTTGATTGCCACATCGTCGAAGCCGGTGTCTTTTAGCATACGGCGCAATGCCGGGAGTTGCTCCATGCCGAAATCAAGCGAGCGTTTGCCCACGGGGCTGCCTGTCGGGTCGTACACCCATCGGCGAGGGTTGAAAACGAGTGTCACCAGACCGAATCCGGCGAGCACCCATCCGGCGGCGAGGCGCAGCATGTTGAGGTTTGACGTTGGGTCGCTGACGCTGACAAAAAAGGCGAGATACAGCCCTAAGAGCAGCGTGACGGCACCAATGAGCACGGATGATGGGTTTATGGCTTTTTTCAGGTCGTTGCAGTTCTGATATGATAAGATTTCAAATTTTGATTCCATGATTCTTTATTTTTTAGTTTGACAATAGTATTGTGTCGCGGAGTCTGAGAGAAACCGTGACGGGCTTTAATTTGTAAAAAATAAGGAATCCGCTAAATGATGATGTGGCGTATGACAAAGACATAGTCCGTAGACTGGGTGTCGATGCCGAAGGTTTGTGACAGCACGTCGCTGCTGACGGCATGCCGGCGGTTGCCTGCAAGAATGCGCATTCGCGCGTCGCAACGCAACGAGCGTTGCCATTGCCAATGGTTTGTGCGTGCCTGTGTGCGGCTTTGTGCGGCGAACGTCTCGGTTGCGGGCTGTGTCAGTCCAGCCTTTTGATGAGTCATCAGGTCGCTTGCCGACGGGGCAGAGTCGCAATGGCGGTCGGCGTTGTCGTCGCTCAGCGTCATTGTCGGTTCCGGGCATACGGTGTGGGCGCTCTGTTTTGTGGCAGAGCATGAAGTGGCTGCCATCTGCAGCAGCACAACAATCAGTATGCAGACAATCCGCTGTATCATTGTTTGACAAAAATAGTGACAATTCCGCAGACTGGCAAATCCTGGCAAACTAAAAAAATCCCGACGGGCAATGCCTGTCGGGATTTCTGTCGGAATATCTTTATACGTGATTATTCAGCCTTGCCTTCGCTGCCGAGCACGTATTTGATTTTGTGGATGTAGAGTTTCTTCATGTTGTCGCGAGCCGGACCGAGGTACTTGCGTGGGTCGAATTCAGCTGGCTTCTCTGCAAACACTTGACGGACAGCGGCAGTCATTGCAAGACGGCTGTCAGAGTCGATGTTGATTTTGCATACAGCAGATTTAGCGGCTTTGCGGAGCTCCTCTTCAGGAATACCGATGGCAGCCTTCAAAGCGCCACCGTATTTGTTGATAGTGTCAACTTCCTCTTGAGGAACAGAAGAAGATCCGTGGAGCACGATTGGGAATCCAGGGAGTTTCTCCATAACAGCGTCGAGCACGTCGAATGCCAATGGAGGAGGAACCATGCGGCCAGTCTGTGGGTCGATGTGGCACTGCTCCGGAGTGAACTTGTAAGCTCCGTGTGATGTACCGATTGAGATAGCCAAAGAATCGCAGCCAGTGCGTGTTGCGAAATCGATAACCTCTTCAGGGTCGGTGTATGTGTGGTGGTCAGAAGAAACCTCGTCTTCAACGCCTGCCAATACGCCGAGCTCGCCTTCAACTGTTACGTCAAACTGGTGAGCGTACTCAACAACTTTCTTAGTCAAGGCAACGTTCTCCTCGTAAGGGAGGTGAGAACCGTCGATCATAACTGAAGAGAAGCCGAAGTCAACGCATGATTTGCAGAGCTCGAAGCTGTCGCCGTGGTCGAGGTGAAGCACAATCTGTGGGTGCTCCCAACCGAGTTCCTTTGCGTATTCTACAGCGCCTTCTGCCATGTAGCGGAGAAGAGTCTGGTTGGCGTAGTTGCGAGCGCCTTTTGATACTTGAAGAATAACCGGTGATTTAGTTTCAGCAGCGGCTTGGATAATAGCCTGAAGCTGCTCCATGTTGTTGAAGTTGAATGCTGGGATAGCGTAGCCTCCCTTGATAGCCTTGGCAAACATCTCGCGGGTGTTCACGAGACCAAGATCTTTGTAATTGACCATAATAGTATGATATTAATAAGTAATTAGTTACTGAAAAATTTCCTTATTCGACCGCAAAGTTACAATGTTTGCTCCGTCTGAGCAACAAAATTTTGTTTAAAGTTTGTTGCACGGGTATTTGCGGCAAATTTATGCTGGCGGAAACGGCTCTTGCGACAATGCTTAGAATGCCGCCGTGACGGCTTGGGTGATGAAATAGCCTCCGACGATGAGCCACACGTAGAGCATCGCTGCGAGCAGAAACGGCTTGGCGCCTGCCTGGCGGAACTTGTCGATGCCTGTGTCGGTGCCGAGGGCGGTCATCGCCATGGTGAGCATGAATGTGTCGGCATATTCGATTGCGCCGTTGAGCGGTATGTCTTTCACTGTCGCCGCGCCGCAGAGGTGTTGCAGCAGTGTGTTGACGCAGATGGCTCCGATAAACAGAAATGCGAACCATGGTATGGTGATTTTGCGCTTGCCGCCGTCGTTTTGTCTCCGCGACAGGAAGAGGCTCATAACCACAAGCACAGGGGCGAGCAGCATCACGCGTATCATCTTGGTTATTGTTGCCGTACCCGCGATGCCGAGGGCGTCGGTCGGGTCCATGGCATTGCCCGCACCTGCCACGTGTGCCACTTCGTGGAGCGTGCTGCCGGTGTAGATTGCCACCGCGCGGTCGGAGAGCCCGTCGAGCAGTCCGGCGCGATACATTATCGGGTAGATGAACATCGACAGGGTGCCGAACACCACTACGGTCGACACGGCTATCGCCGTCTTATGGCTTTCGCAGCGCACCACAGGCTCTGCGCCGAGCACGGCTGCGGCTCCGCAGATTGCGCTGCCTGTCGATGTGAGCAGGGCGGTGTCGCGGTCCAATTTAATCCATCGGCTGAAGAGGAGTCCGAGCAGCAGTGTGCCGGCAACGATGATTATGTCGACGGTTACTGCCGGCAGTCCCACGGCCGCTACGTCGCTGAGCGTCAAACGGAAACCATAAAAGATGATGCCGAGGCGCAGCAGCCGCTTGGTGCAGAACTTTATGCCGGGCTCCCACACCTTCGGCATGCGGCAGCGCAGCGTGTTGGCATAAATCATACCTATGATTATGCCCACGATCAGCGGGCTAAGCGACAGAGCCTTGACTTCGGGAATGCCGGCGATGTAGAATGCCGACAACGACATCAGCGCTATCAGCGCGATGCCGTGCAGGCGGTCGAGTGTTGCGGTCTTCATTATTAGTCCTCTCCTTCAGTGGCTATTTCCTTTTCGCGGATAGCCACGGCAAGGCGGTTTGCCACAGCCACGGCTTTCGTGATATGGTCGCACACGTGGTCTTTGCCCACAAGCGCCTCGACGCGAGCTTTCTCAAGCGCGAGATGCACGTTGTCGCGCACGCCCGACAGCACCACGTGGATGCCTTCTTTCTGCGAAGACTTTATGAGAATCTCAAGGTTGTGGATGGCTGTGGAGTCGATAAACGGCACTTTGCGCATGCGCAGTATGCGCACAAGCGGCTTGTCGCCCATCGAACGCATCATCTCGTCGAATTTTGTCGCTACGCCGAAGAAGAACGGACCGTCGATTTCGTACACCTCCACACCATGCTCGAGGTTGAGAATCTCGTGGGTGTTGACTTCCTGACCTTCGGCAATGTCGATTTGCTCGCCGAAATGGTGTATCTCGGTATTCTCCATCACGCGGCGGAGGAACAGCAGGATGGCAAGCAGCAAGCCGAGCTCGATGGCTATTGTGAGGTCGAACACAACGGTGAGCAGGAATGTCACAATCATCACAGTCACGTCCGACTTAGGCGTTTTCAGAATCGCCTTCACCGTGCGCCATCCGCTCATGTTGTATGAAACCATGATGAGCACACCGGCAAGGCATGCCATAGGCACGAGGTTGATGAGCGGCATCAGGAACAGGAAGATGAGCAGCAGCACCACGGCATGCACCACGCCGGCAACCGGTGTGCGTCCGCCGTTGGTGATGTTGGTCATTGTGCGCGCAATGGCGCCGGTCACCGGGATGCCTCCGAAAAACGGAACGACAACGTTTGCCACACCCTGACCGATAAGCTCGGTGTTGCAGTCGGTGTTCGAACCCGTGGCGCCGTCTGCGACGGTGGCAGACAGCAGCGACTCTATGGCGCCGAGCATTGCGATGGTGAATGCCGACGGCAGAAGGGCATTGATGGTGGCTATGTTGATGTCGATGGAGTGTGGCGACGGAATTGTGCCCGACAGGTTGTGGAAGCGGTCGCCGATGGTCTCCACTCCCTCAAGTCCGCAGTATTCGTGCATGACCCACACTGCGGCAGTCACCACAATGATGGCGAGCAACGCGCCGGGCAGACGCTTCGACACGTAGGGCGCGGCAATGATTATCGCCAGCGATACGATGCCCACGATTAGCGTAGGCAGGTGCGTCGTGCCGAAATGAGTCATGTATACGCCCCATTTCGAGATGAAATCGGCTGGCAGCGCGCCTGTCTGAAGTCCGAAGAAGTCGGTTATCTGTGTTGAGAAGATTGTCACGGCGATACCTGAAGTGAAGCCGATGACGATTGGATAAGGGATAAATTTAATCACCGTGCCGAGTCGGAACAGTCCAAGCGCCACGAGTATCAGTCCGGCAAGCACAGTGGCTATAGCGAGTCCGGTGAGTCCGAACTGCTGGATGATGCCGTAGATGATAACGATAAATGCGCCAGTAGGTCCGCCAATCTGCACAGAGCAGCCTCCGAGAGCCGAGACCAGAAAACCTCCGATTACGGCAGTGATGAGTCCGACGGTCGGCGTTACGCCCGACGCTATACCGAATGCCACGGCAAGAGGCAGAGCCACGATGCCGACAACGATACCCGCAATGACATCGTCTTTGAAACGTGCCATATTGTAGCCTTTCAGCGAAGTGATCAACTTAGGCTGAAAGCTAACCTTCTTGAGAAAATCCATAAAATAAAAGCTTGTATTTTTATACCTAAAACAATAAGACCAGGAAACCTTTATCCACAATCTTTAACCAAATTTCACTGCAAAGGTACTACGATTATCCCGTGGAAACAAAAAACAACGCATAAAAAGACGTTGTGCGGAGCAGAACGTTGTGTTTTTAGCGACATATTTTTTGCACGAAGGGATAAGAAAAACTAACTTTGCCGTATATACACGACGATTATGGCTAATTTTGACCCGAAAACCAAGATAGAGCGTCTTGTGCTTAAACACCCGGCATTGGCGTCGATTTTCAAGGAGGCTGCCGCGACGGTCGACGACCAACTGACCGTTGAGGAGTTCTGCTTTGTCAACGGTATAGACTTTATGGACTTCTTCCGCCGGCTCGACGAGGCGGTGGCTGCTGCCGAGCAGCGCGACCAGGAGCAGCGCGAGGCGGTGGAGAGCCGCATCAGTGCAGATAACGATGCTGTGGAGGAGAAAGTGGGCGTGGCGCGTCAGGCTGACGGGATGCCTGCCGGAAAGAAGCACGATGCTGTAGTGCTCGGGTTGCTGGTGTTTGGCGTTGTGGTCTACGCTCTCAGTGCCGTGGGTAATTTCTTTGCCGGAGCCGGCTTGATACGCACCATTCTCGGCATTCATCCTACGGAAGCATTTCCGCATGTGCCACAGATGCTTAGCTTCCTTAATGCGGTGTCGTTGGGCGGATGCGCACTGTTGCTGCTATGGCGGCGTATGGGAGTTGTCCTGCTGCTGCTTGGCGCGATGATCTACGATGTGCTTGCCGTGGCGCTTACCGACAGCCTCCCCACCGACACAATCCTTGCCGCCATCATCACGGCCACAATCCTGACCGTCAGTTGTAACGGCGAGAAATACAAGGACTTGTTGCGGTAAGAAAACACAATAATCGTGCGTAGCGTCGTGCCGGAGGCACGTCGCTGTTCCACGCGCAAATCAAAACTGGTGGGATTGATTGGTAGACGGCCGATTTTTCGTAACTTTGCAGCCGGAAAAAAGATTGTCAGGTTAAAACAACGTATGGATAACAACAACCCACATATTCTGGGCACGGCGCCTATCGGCAAACTGCTCGTTCAGTACTCATTGCCGTCGATTATCGGAATGACGCTGACGTCGCTCTACAACATCATCGACAGCATATTCATCGGTCACGGCGTCGGTCCGCTTGCCATTTCCGGCCTTGCCATCACATTTCCGCTGATGAACCTGCTTATCGCCTTCTGTACGCTTGTCGGGGTTGGCGGTGCTACGATTTCATCGATACGCCTTGGTCAGCGCGACCGCAAAGGGGCGGAGGACATTCTCGGCAATGTCGTGATTCTTTGTGTGGTCAATGCGGCATTTTATGGCGGAGTCACATTCTTGTTTCTCGACCCGATACTTCGTTTCTTCGGTGCCAGCGCGGCAACGCTCCCCTATGCCCGCGACTTTATGCAGGTGATTCTTCTCGGCACGCCAGTTTCGTATATGATGATAGGCCTTAACAACGTGATGCGTGCCACTGGCTATCCGAAGAAGGCCATGCTCTCGTCGATGCTTTCCGTGGGGTGCAACCTTGTGCTTGCCCCGATATTTATTTTCGTATTTGACTGGGGTATCCGTGGCGCGGCTTTCGCCACGTTGTTGTCGCAGTCGGTGGCGCTGGTGTGGGTGCTGCACCATTTCCTTGACAAAAAAACGTATATCCGTTTCCACCGCTCCACGCTGAAGCTGCGCAAGCGCATAGTGAAACAGATTTTCAGCATCGGAATGTCGCCGTTTATCATGAACGTGTGTGCCTGCTGCATAGTGATTTTCATCAACTACCAACTTCTTTCGCACGGCGACGACTACAGTGTGGGCGCTTTCGGCATCATCAACCGCGTGCAGATGCTCTTCGTGATGATTGTGATGGGCATAGCGCAGGGAATGCAGCCGATTACGGGCTACAATTTCGGCGCCGGACTCGTTGACCGCGCCCGCCGCAGCGTGCAGCTCGGCATCGCCGCCGGATGCACGATGACAACGCTTGGATTCGTTCTTGCTGTGTTTTTCCCGGGAATGCTTGTCGGGATGTTCACCGACAGCGCGCTGCTCGTTGAACAGGCGTCCAAGGCGTTGAGCATCAGTATGCTCTCATTTCCTGTAGTTGGCGCGCAGATAATCATCTGCCAATTCTTCCAGTCGATAGGCAAAGCATTTATAGCCATCTTCCTGTCGCTGTCGCGCCAGCTGTTGTTTCTGCTGCCCGGACTGGCATTGCTGCCCGTGTGGATGGGCGTCGACGGGGTGTGGACAAGTATGCCGGTGAGCGACTTTCTTGCCACCGTGGCTGCGGTTGTAATGTTTGTTTATCAAATCCGTAAATTCCGCCGCAAGGCCGCAGTCACCACAATATGAGAAAAAGTTATGGAGAAATAATACGGTTTGCCATTGTGGGCACCGCCAATTTTCTGATAATAATGGCAGTCAGCTGGTTGCTGATGCATCTGTTCAGTATCAATTTCTATGTAGCCAACATTGTGGCATACGTGCTGGCGCTTGTCAACAACTTCTATTGGAACCGCATTTGGGTGTTCCGCTCCACGGAAGGACGCATGGGGCGCCAGGCGTTGATGTTTCTTGCCGCCTACGGCATAGCCTACCTTGTGCAGCTCGGAGTCGTCGCTGTGCTCGTGCAGTGGGTGGGTGTCAACAAGGACCTCGCCAACTTCGTCGGACTTTTCCCGTTTGGGGCTACCAACTTTCTGCTCAACAAATTTTTTGCGTTCAGATAAGTATTGCCTGGGCAATATTACTGCTTTTCAGACAGTTCGAGGCTGGTAAAACGCACGAAATGATAGGATGACAAAAAAATATTGAAAATTTGCGCTTGAAAAATTGCACAATTAAAAACTTAGTCGTACTTTTGCAACGCTAAAACAAAAAAGCAACCCGCTTCAGTAGCTCAGTTGGTTAGAGCACCTGACTGTTAATCAGGGGGTCGTTGGTTCAAGCCCATCCTGAAGCGCAAATTTCAAAGCTTCAATAGCTCAGTTGGTTAGAGCACCTGACTGTTAATCAGGGGGTCGTTGGTTCAAGTCCATCTTGAAGCGCAAAAAGTTCCGTAAGCATCGCTTGCGGAACTTTTTTATTTCTAAATAATCGTGGGTAGTGGCGTACCTCCGGCACGCTGACGGCTTGGAGATGCACGGTCCCGGCACGCTCCTGCGTCGCGTACCGGGTTACCGAAAAGTGACGTGCCTCCGGCACGTACCGCCTTAGCCAATGGGCTGCGCGAGAGTATATCCGAAGAGTGACGTGCCTCCGGCACGTACCGCCTCAGCCAATGGGCTGTGCGAGAGGATATCCGATGAGACAGTGCCTCCGGCGCGTACTGCCTTAGCTAGTGGGCTGCGCGAGAAGATATCCGATGAGACAGAGCCTCCAGCGCGTACCGCCTTAGCCAATAGGCTATGCGAGAGGATATCCGAAGAGATCGTGCCGGAGGCACGACATTCCCGCGTAACCCGGTACGCGACGCAGGAGCGTGCCGGGGACAGAGGGTATCCCTACACCAACCAGCGTGCCGGAGGTACGCTACTGCTTCACGTGCAAATGTTCAGTCTTTGTCGAAGTAATCCAAATTATAGGAAACGTCGTTCTCTTCAAGTAGCGCACGTAATTCATCCGCATATCCGAGGCCAAGATGATGTTCTGGTTGTTGCTTGATGTAATTAATTATCATCTCCCGGTCACGGCTGCTATATGTCAATGCACAGTATCCTGTACCCCATCCTCCAAACTTAGGAAATTCGGAGCGATGGTTTTTCATGAATTTGTTTGACTCCGTCTTGATTAGTTTTACGAAATCTGAGACACACAGTGTCGGTGGGAGTCCGGCGAAGATATGTATATGGTCGGTTACGCCGCCGATTCGGTATAGTTTGCAGTTCTTATTTCGACAGATGCCGAAAATGTAGTTGTACAGTAATGGGGCATTAACTAAATTGATAGTCTTCAGGCTGTCTTTTGTGCGAAAAATAATATGATAAAGTAAATTTGTGTAACTCATCGCATTTTTTGGTAAAGATAGCCACATCTTGTTGCCAATACAAATTTCTCAACAATAAAATAGCGTAGTGGCGTACCTCCGGCACGCTGACGGCTGGAGATGCACAGTCCCGGCACGCTCCTGCGTCGCGTACCGGGTTACCGAAAAGTGACGTGCCTCCGGCACGTACCGGCTCAGCCAATGGGCTGCGCGAGAGTATATCCGATGAGACAGAGCCTTCGGCACGTACCGGCTCGGCCAATGGGCTGCGCGAGAGTATATCCGATGAGACGGTGCCTTAGGCACGTACTGGCTTAGCCAATGAGTTGTGCGAGAGTATATACGATGAGACAGTGCCTTCGGCACGTACCGCCTCAGCCAATAGGCTGTGCGAGAGGATATTTGTGTAGACTTATTTCCCGATTACAAATTCTACTTCTTTGAAAGCGAAGCGAGGGCGGGAGCCGTCGGGGCGGGCGAGGGTCAGGATGCCGTCGGGAGCCACGTCGGCAATTTCGGCGCAGAACTCTTCGCCGGCTGCGAGATGGTCAGCCGTTCGGTCGGCTACGTTGCGGTAGGTGTGCAACCCGTTGCGGCGGTATAGGCGGCTGAGAAACTCGGCGTGCAGCGACTCGGCGTTGTCGGGCAGCGAGTCGGCAAGGAGCAGCAACTCTTCGGAAAGATGGTGCAGCACATCGGGCAGCGGGGTGTCGCAGCTGATGATTTGGCGTAGTGACACGGGGTTGGGCGCGTCAGACAGGAATTTCTCTTGGTTGATGTTGAGTCCGATGCCCGCTATCGTGTGGTCGATTTTTCCGCCAGAGAGCGAGTGTTCCACGAGGATCCCGCAGATTTTGCGGTCGTTCCAGTAAATGTCGTTAGGCCATTTTATGCTTACGCCGTTGTCGATGTAGCGGTCAAGGGTGTGCACCACAGCAAGCGCCACCGCTTCCGACAGCCAGAACTGGCAGCTTGGCTTCACGTTTGCCGGGCGCAGCAACATCGACATCGTGATGTTTTTGAAGTCGGCGCTTTCCCACGAGTTGCCCCGCTGTCCGCGTCCTGCGGTTTGGCAGTCGGCGTAGACAACGGTGCCGTGGACAGCACCTTCGGCGTTTTGCGCCAGATAGGTGTTGGTGGAGCGTATCGACTCAAGATGGATGTATGTTGGAGTCATCGCGATTATGATTTTTTTGTAGTGCGGCGCACGGTGCGGCGCGGCTTTTTAGGTGCGTTTGCCGCCTCTTCGATAATTGCGCGGCAATCATCGAGCGAGAGAGCCGCCGCATCCTTGTCCTTCGGAATCTTGTAGTTCTTCTTTTTGTATGAGATATAGACTCCGTAAGGGCCGTTGAGGATTTCCATCTCCGGCTCCTCGTCGAATGTTTTTACCAGACGTTTTTTCTCTGCTTCGGCTTTGTTCTTGATCAGCTCGACCGCCTCGTCGAGGGTGATTGTTTGCGGTGATAGCGTCTTAGGCACCGAGACAAACATTTTGCCGTGTTTCACGTATGGGCCGAAGCGGCCGATAGCCACCGTCACGGTCTCGCCCTCGTAGTCTCCGAGAGTGCGTGGCAGCTCGAAGAGCTTTAGAGCCTCCTCGAGTGTTATGTCGCTTACCGACTGTCCCTTCTGCAGCGATGCAAATTGCGGCTTCTCCTCGCTGTCGGTCGATCCGAGCTGCACGAGCGGACCGAAACGTCCGATTTTCACCGACACCTCTTTGCCTGTTTTCGGGTCGGTGCCGAGCACGCGTTCTCCCACCTTGTGCTCGAGGCGCAGGTTGGAAATTTTTTCCACTTCCGGGTGAAACAGTTTATAGAAATTGGCAATCTCGTCGTTCCATTTCGTCTGACCTTCAGCGATATGGTCGAATTTCTCCTCCACGTTGGCAGTGAAGTTGTAGTCCATGATGTCGGGGAAATATTCCATAAGGAAATCGTTGACCACCATACCCACGTCGGTCGGGATGAGCTTGTTTTTCTCGTTGCCGTACGACTCTTCCTTCTTCGTTTCTTTGATTTTGCCGTTTTTCAGCTCGAGCAGGCAGATGTCGTGTTTTGTTCCGGTTTTCTCGCCTTTTTCCACGTAGTCGCGGTTCTGTATAGTAGAGATTGTCGGAGCGTAGGTTGAAGGACGTCCGATGCCCAGTTCCTCGAGTTTCTTTACGAGCATCGCCTCGGAGTAGCGTGGCGGCTGCTGCGTGTAGCGCTGTGTGGCGTCGATTTCATCGAGCGCGAGAGTCTCGCCCTTTTTCAGTTCAGGCAGGCGAGTGTCCGACTCCGCGTCGTTTGATTCATCGTCGGACGATTCCATGTATACGTGCAGGAAACCGTCGAATTTGATAACCTCGCCCGTAGCCACAAACTTTTCCTGGCGTCCGCCGATGCTGATTTCGGCGGTGGTTTTCTCCAGTTCGGCATCAGCCATCTGAGTGGCGATGGTGCGCTTCCAAATAAGGTCGTAGAGGCGTTTCTCCTGCGCCGTCCCCGAGATTTCGTGGTGTGAGATGTATGTAGGGCGGATAGCCTCATGAGCCTCCTGTGCGCCCTTTGCCGTGGTGTGGTAGTTGCGCGCCTTGTAGTATTTGTCGCCGAGCGTAGTTGCGATTTCTTCCTTGATAGTGCCGAGAGCAAGCGACGACAGGTTGACACTGTCGGTACGCATATAAGTGATATGTCCGGATTCGTAGAGGCGCTGAGCCACCATCATTGTCTGCGACACGGTGAATCCCAGTTTGCGTGAAGCCTCCTGCTGCAGCGTCGACGTGGTGAACGGGGCTGCCGGCGACTTTTTCAGCGGTTTCACTGTCAGGTCGCTGATGCTGAACGTTGCGTTCTTGCATGATTCGAGAAACTCCATAGCAGCCTTTTTATTGGGCAGACGCTTGTTGAGCTCAGCGCGGATAGGCTGCGCCGCATTGTCGGTGTGGAGCAAAGCCACCACACGGTAGTATTCCTCAGCCTTGAAATTCTTGATTTCCTTCTCGCGTTCCACAATCAGTCTTACCGCCACGCTCTGCACGCGTCCGGCGGAGAGAGCCGGTTTGATTTTTTTCCAAAGCACAGGCGACAGTTCGAAGCCCACGATGCGGTCGAGCACACGGCGCGCCTGCTGGGCGTTCACACGGTCGATGTCGATGCCGCGCGGCGTCTCGATGGCGTGAAGGATTGCGCTTTTGGTGATTTCGTGAAATACGATGCGTTTTGTCTTTTCCGGCGTCAGACCGAGCACCTCGTACAGGTGCCAAGCGATGGCTTCTCCCTCGCGGTCCTCATCGGAAGCGAGCCAGACCGTGTCTGCCTTTTTCGCTTCAGCCTTCAACTGCTTCACAAGTTCCTTCTTGTCGGCTGGGATTTCATATATGGGTTTGTAGTCGTGCTCCACGTCGATGCTGAAATCCTTCTTTTGAAGGTCGCGGATGTGGCCATAACTTGACATTACTTTGTAGTCGTCTCCCAGAAACTTTTCGATTGTCTTAGCCTTTGCAGGTGACTCGACAATTACTAAATTTTTCGGCATATCAATAATTCTCTCTTGTTTTTGCGCCGCAAAATTAGACAAAAAAAACCACAATGCAACTGATTTCACACCTAAATATATGAAAAAGGGGTCGCCGTATGGTTTCGGCAACCCCTTTTAGATGGTGTTTATGCGTAGTTTATTATGCAAATTTCGAGAAGTCGGTCTTCTGCATGTCGCCCGAAGCGTTAAACTCTTCGTGGAATGCGAAGGCAGCCTTGAGGGTGTGAGGCGTGTGTCCGCCTTTGCTCAGCTTCAAGTAGTCGCGGAGCAACGGACGGTAGGCCGGGTGTGCGCAGTTCTCGATGATGAGTTCGGCGCGCTGCAACGGATCCTTTCCGCGGAGGTCGGCGATACCCTGGTCGGTGATGAGCACAGCCACAGAGTGCTCGCTGTGGTCGATGTGTGACACCATCGGCACGATGTTGCTGATTTTGCCCTCTTTTGTGATTGACGGGCAGCTGAAGATAGAGATATAGGCGTTGCGAGTGAAGTCGCCGGAGCCGCCGATACCGTTCATCATCTTGGTGCCCACCACGTGGGTTGAGTTGACGTTGCCGAAGATATCGGCTTCGAGAGCAGTGTTCATAGAAATCACGCCAAGTCGACGGATAATCTCAGGGTTGTTTGAGATTTCGCCCGGACGGATAAGCACCTTGTCGCGGAAGAAATCAACGTTTTTGAAGAAGCGGTCCATTGTCTCGTCGGAGAATGTGAGCGAGCATGTGCTGCTGAAACGACATTTGCCTTTCTCCATAAGGTCGAGCACGGCGTCTTGAATCACTTCGGTGTACATATCGAATTGAGGGATTTCCGGGCTTTCCTCTAAGCCGTGGAGCACAGCGTTGGCGATGTTGCCCACGCCCGACTGCAACGGCAGGAATTCTTTAGGGATGCGTCCGGCGCGGAGCTCGCCGATGAGGAATTTGCAAACGTTTGCACCGATGCGCATAGTGGTCTCGTCGATAGGCGAGAATCCGTGTACTTTGTCAGTGTTGTAAGTTTTTACGATACCCACGATTTTCGACGGGTCGACCTTCAACACCGGAGAACCGATGCGGTCGCTTGGCTTATAGATGGGAATCTCGCGGCGGTAAGGCGGGTCGAGCGGCATGTAGATGTCGTGCAGACCGCGGATTTCAGCCGGGATATGCTCATTTAGCTCAATTACAATCTTGTCGGCAAGGTGAGCGAGCGAAGGGATGTTGCCCACACCAGGACCGAGCAGAATTTCGCCGTCGTCGGTCACGTCGCCAGCCTCGATTACCACCATGTCCATCTTGCCGAAGAATCCGTAGCGGAGGTTCTGCGCAAGCTGAGAGAGGTGTATGTCGCAATAGTTGATTTCGTGAGCGTTGAGGCGTGCGCGGGTGTCTTTGCATGACTGATACGGCGTGCGGAAATTCACGGCATCGGCACGTGCAAGCTCGCCGTCGATGTAGTCATTGGTCGAAGCACCTGTAAATACGTTGATTTTGAACGGACGTCCGGCTTCGTGTTCTTTTTTCGCTTTAGCTGCGATTGCAGGAGCGACAAATTTAGGCGTGCCGGCAGCGGTGAAACCAGAGAAACCGACATTGTCGCCGTTGTTCACCAATTCAGCCGCCTGTTCTGCGGTAATAAAAGGAAAAGCCATATCTTTAAGATTAAATGATAATAGTTTTGTTTGTTATTAGTTTCACAAAATTAGACATTAATTTTTATTGCGCAAATATACAGTTGGGAAAATCGGCGGTGGTGGGGCGATTTTTTTAAATGCCGCACTGAAATAAAAAGCGTGCGCGAGCGTTAATATTATGTATGAAGTGCCGGACGGCGACATATTTGACGGTTGTGGTGGCAGTGTTGTGCTCCGTGTTGCTGTCGTGCAGCACGAAGAAAAACACCGCCGGCTCCCGTTTTATGCAGTCGTTCACCACCCGCTACAACGTTTATTTCAACGGAGAGCAGCACTATAAGGAGCAGTTGAAGAAGATGGAGGAGGAATATGAGGACGACTATTCCGACTTCGTCTATGTGCATCCCGCCGAGTCGTTTGCCGACGACAAAGCCACGCATCCGTCGGTGAGTTTCGACCGCACAATCGAGAAGATGCAGAAAGCCATCGCCCTCCATTCCATCCAGAAGAAACCGAAGAAGGACCGCAGCAAGATGCGCGACCCGAAATATCGTGATTATCTGAAGCGTAACGAGTACAACCCGTTTCTCCACAATGCGTGGCGGCTGATGGGCGAGGCGCAGTATCTAAAAGGCGACTTCTCCGCGGCGGCGGCTACGTTTATGTATGTGGAGCGCTATTTCCCGTGGCTTCCGAAACTCGTCACAGAGGCGAAGATATGGCAGTTGCGCAGCTACTGCGCGCTGGGATGGACAAACGAGGCTGAGAACGTGTTGTCGCGGCTGAAGCAGGACGAGCTTGTGAACAAGCGGCTGCGCACGATGTACAACACGGCTTATGCCGACTTCCTTGTGAAGACGCGCCAGTATGACATGGCAGCGCCTGTGCTGCTTGCGGCATACAAAGAAACCGGAGGCGCACAGAAGACGCGTCTGGCATTTTTGCTCGGACAGGTTTATGAGGCCAATGGCGACAAGGCTGCCGCCTACCGTATGTTTAAGTCGGTGGCTGGAGCGTCGAGCGCCACCTACCGCACACAGTTCAACGCCCGCATCAAGCAGAGCGAGGTCTACACCGGACAGAACATCAATTCAGAGGTAAGGTCGTTACAGCGCATGGCGCGGTTAGACCGCAACAAAGAATACCTCGACCAGATATACTATGCCATAGGCAATCTCTACCTGTCGCGCCGCGACACGGCAAACGCCATAAAAAACTATGTGCTTGCCAATGAGAAAAGCACGCGCAACGGCATCGACAAGGCTATAAACCAGATTACGCTCGGCGGACTCTATTTCGACCGCTATGAATATGACAAGGCGCAGCCTTGCTATTCTGAGGGCGTGGCGCAGCTGCCGGAGGACTATCAGAACTATGCGATGCTGAAGAAGCGCAGCGACGTGCTCGACGAACTGGCTGTCTACTCGCAGAATGTCACGCTGCAGGATTCGTTGCTGGCGCTTTCAAAACTGTCGCCGGAGGAGCAGAAGAAGGTGGCTGACCGATTGGTGAAAGAGTTGAAAGACAAGGAGAAGAAAGCTGCTGAGGAGGCTGCGCTGCAGGCGCTTGCGTCGCGGCCCGACGCTGCCGGAAGCCAGCTGAAGAGCAACACGCAGAACTATACGCTCAACACCGACAAGTCGTGGTATTTCTACAACACTGCCACTAAAAATGCCGGCAAGACGGAGTTTCAGCGCCGCTGGGGCAGCCGTAAGCTGGAAGACGACTGGCGCCGCGCCAACAAGACCACTTTCTCCGTCAGCGACTTCAACTCGGAGGTTGACTATGGCGACGACGACAAGCAGAAAGAGATGGTCGACTCGCTCGGCAATCCGCTAAGCGACGAGGAGATTGCCGCCCGCAAGAAAAACGAGGAGCAGCTGGCGCATGAGCAGGATCCGCACTTCCCGGAATACTATCTGGTGCAGATTCCAAAAACGGAGGAGGAAATACAGAACTCTCACAACATCGTGCAGGAGGGACTGTTTAATATGGGCATAATCCTGAAGGACAAACTTGAGGATGTGAATGCCGCCGAAGCCGCGTTCAACGAGCTGCTGACCCGCTATCCCGACAATGTGTATCGCCTTGACATATATTATAATATGTATCTGATGTATGTGCGCTACGGATATGCCGACAAGGCAGAGACATGCCGTCAGAAGATTCTTGCCGACTTTGCCGACACGAAATATGGTATGGCTCTCGCCGACCCGAATTATATCGAAAACCTGCGCAACATGGAGAGCGAGCAGGAGCGGATGTATGAGAAGACGTATGCCGACTATCTTGCAAACCGCAACGCAGCGGTGCATGAGGGGTATCAGGGGATTATGAACCGATATCCGTTGTCGAAAATTATGCCTAAGTTCATGCTTCTCGACGCACTCTCCTACCTCTCGGAGAAGAAATACGACCGTTTCCAGGAAACGCTCAAGGAATTGCTTGTGCGCTATCCCGACACCGACATCACACCGCTCGCCTCGTCGATTCTGAAGGATCTTGCCAAAGGCAGAAAACCGAATTCGGGAGCCGGAGGCAACGTGCGTGGCATGATTTGGTCGATACGGCTCACAAACGACACTGCGGCGGTCAACTCCACGACGGAGTATACGCCGTTTGACACGTCGCGCGAGGGTCCGCACATCTGTCTGCTCACGTATCCTGTCGACAGCGTGTCGTCAAACCGTCTGCTCTTCGACGTGGCACGCCACAACTTTTCGAACTATGCTGTGCGCGATTTCGACATCGACCGTCAGACGTATGGACAACTCGGAATAATCATAATCAAGGGATTCACCAGCTACGCCGACCTTGAGGACTACAGCCGTCAACTGTTTGCCGACCGTCAGGTTGTCATTCCGCGTCAGGTGCGCCCTGTGTTTATCAGTGAAAAGAATTTCGACCTGCTGCTCAAGGAGGGACGCTCGTTCTCCGACTACTTCCTCTTCCTTCAGGAGCAGAGCGACGATGCTGTGGAGGCACCGCTGATGGAGTGAAAAAAACGACAAGAATATGGACTATCTGCCAACCGACCCCGCAATACTTGTGTCAACAATCAATATGCTGCTGCGCGACGAGGAGTTTGACTCGCTCGAACAGATCTGCTATGCCTACAACCGCGACCCGGAGCAGCTGAAGGCGTATCTTCTCAGCCATGGCTACGTCTACAGCGTGGAGCAGCGTCAAATGCGTCCGGAGGGCTACGACCGATGATTACGCGCGCCGGTATCGAGACCGCCTATTGCTTCCTGCACCAGAAGGAGCGTGTCTATGCCCATTCGACAATGGACTGGCAGCGCGACGACATCGAGTATGCCATTTCCTCGTTTGCCGACGATATGAATCCTGAGCTGTATTCCTTGCTGGCAGACGGCCGCACAGACTTTCTGCGTTCGCACGCCACGTTTCATGCCGATATGCTCCACGCTCTCGACATCCTTGAAAAGATGCTCTGAACGATGATTCTTTTGAGGAAAATCAGTAACTTTGCCGTATGAAGTATTGGATGATAAAGAACGGAAATAGCGAAGGCCCGTTCAGCCTTGAGGAATTGACCGCGCATGGACTTGCGGCGGAAACGAAGGTGTGGCGCCAAGGGCTGCCGCAATGGACAGAGGCAAGACTCGTGCCTGAGTTCGCGCAAATCTTTGGTGTAAAGGTCGTTGAGAAACATCGGGCGGCTGATGACGCCGTGCGCCATTGCCCCACGCATCTGCGTGCCGCTGTTGTCACGACGGTAATCATCGCTTTGTCGTTTTTCAATGTGTTCGCGCCGCTCTCGCTGCTCGGCAGTCCGTTTTTCTATCTGTTGCTTCCGCTGTCGTGGATGTCGATACGCTCAGCCGTTACTGCACGCCGCATGCTGCGCGCCGGCAACATTGAGGCGGCGATGAAACGCGCCGACCGCACCGTGCTTCTCATCACGCTTAACGCAGTGGTCGCCATCACTCTTTTTCCGTTCCACGTCGTGGCGGAGATATTCTGGTAGGTCATTTAAATTGTTTGTTTGGTCGGAGCATTCTTATCCAAGAGCTATAGGACTCCGCTATCTGACAATCACTTTGCGGACATGAGAGCTGGCACGTACAATGTAAATCCCAGCCGAAGGCATCGCGATTTCGTGATCAGCACCCGAATACACAATTTGTCCGCATGCATTAACCACTTCAACACTCTCTTTTTCATCAATTCCAGCAATTCTAACCATGCGGCCGTCAACCGTCACTTTCATTTCATCTGACGAAATGTCCGCCACGCTGTCGGAACTCTTAACAAGGAATCTGTACCAGAACGGATGGTTCATATAATTCATCTCCGAGCCTTTGGGCACGATGATGAAGCAGTCGTCATCATAAGCGTGTTTCTGCATTTCGGCAAGAGTATTGTCTAAATCATTAACATCTGGAGGCGTCGTTGACTCAAACTCTATTCGCTTTAAGTTTATCGCATTTGGAAATAGATATGTTACGTCGTTTACGTCTTGTTTGATAACTACTTTGGTCAATTCCGGATATTCAAGCAACAGACTGTTTTTATCAAAAATTGGAGCGTCGACCACCAATGTTCTGGATGATTGGACATCAGAGGTTGCAAATATAATACATTCCTGTTTCTCGTAATTATATCTAAAGCTATATATAAAGCCATTCTCTCCTTTTCTAAGGTATGGATTGTCTTCTGGAATCTCAATTTTTGTGTTTCTTAAATACTCGTTCAGTGCGGTGTTGCTAATTTGGGCCTCTGTCAATTTTAGATATTCAAGGCCTCCACAATGTTGGAATGCGTTGTTGTTGATATAGTAACATCTTGAAGGAGATGTATATGACGTAGTTCCAGAAGGCAGCATTAACAATCTCGACAATTGACTTGAGCCGACAAAACGATATAAGGCTCCGTCCATGGTCGCCAGACCGTATGTCGTTGAGGCATAGTCAGGTCCATAATATCTTCTATCAACTTTTAATAACCTAGAAAAATTCAGAACATAATTATAATATCCGGTGCTATAATCAGAATGATCAAAATGTACTTCATTCACCAAATTGCAGTCATCGATATTTCCCAAGTTGGGTATGTGCACATTCTTTAAATTGGAACATTCTTTGAAATTAGCTTGTAAAAAAAAGTCTGTTGTAATCTTCACTGTCTCCAACTCTTTCATGTGTTCAAAACTTTGTGCTTTAGGTAGATGGCTGTCATCGAAATTTGGAGTATATGTCAGTGTTATTGATTTTACACCATTCGTACCACAAAAACACGTTTTAGATCCTACATTCACGTCTGTCAAATTTATTTCTGATGGCAGTGTGCAACCCCAGAAAGCATAGTCTCCAATATATGTCAGACTGGCAGGAAATGGCGCACTAATGACATTCTTTGTTCCATAGAATGCATATTTCTCAATTCGTGTCAGATTTTCGGGAAATTTCTCAAATTTCATACTTGACCCACGAAAAGCTCGAATTCCGATGGTTGCAACGTTCTTCCAGTCCAACCCTTTCAAATTCTTACAGTCTAAGAAGGCACTATCTCCTATGCAGAACACATTCTCTGGAAAATTGCCAATCGTCTCTATCTTAGAATTATAAAATGCTTGATTGGCAAATTTCACAGACCTGGTTTTATACTGCTTTGGCAAAATGATTTCCTTTGCATCGTTATAGTAAAAAATGAATTTTTCAAAATTCGCGGTAAATGTGGCGTCAGTAAGGTCTACCCTGACCAACTTGCCGTCTCTGTTGCTAATACGGCTTACAACGAGATATGGACCATTCTGGTGTTCGCGATCTATTGGATGCCAAATGGCATCCATGCCATTCGCCATTTTCCTTATTTGCCGAACATCATCGGCATTGATCGGTCCACTTACGGTAAGGGTGTCGACTGTAGTCCAATCGCATTGCTTTGCCAATTCCTCGGCAAACGTGCCTGGCTCTGTGACATGTACTGAAACTGTTTTGGCGTATGCACCTGTAACAGTGACCAACAACAATGCTAATACTGATAAAAATGCATTTCGTTTCATATCCTTGGTTTTAATGGTTAACTATTTTTATTGAACTTGTGGCAGGAATATATATTACATCGCCATCTTCCCAACTATCCGTGTCGGGGGTTATTCTTCCAACAATCACTACGTTGACATTGTTCTGTCGAATCTCGAATCGTTTAATCTGAGGATTCGTGATTATTACGCTTCCCTTTTCATCGCTGTTCTTCCATCCAAATCCATTCACCGACACTCCATTGTCGTAAATGTATTGGGAATCACAAATCGGTATGTCGACATATTTGTATTCTGTTTTGTCAAGCCTGATGCGGAACAGTCGCAACAGATATTTCCCTGTTGCTTTGCCAAGACTTATCAGCACTCCCCTACCATTATCTTCATCTTCATCTTTATCGTTATCTTTTTTTTCGTACTTTTCGACTGTAGCCGATGAAGCTGTATGCCCGCCATCATCATTTACCCACCAATTAAAGTCGACAGACGACAGCCCAATGCCACGCTTTTTGTCGAGAAGGACTTGAGCTGAATATGAATATTCACCTGTTTCTCCTATCCATTTAACATCTCCGTTAAGCATCGCAATCGGATCAATTTGGCAGTCAGAGACGGCTGTGGCGAATGGAGCTCCAGTCACGGCAAAGCCTCCACAAATGCATGACGATTGCGATAGGGCATAGGAATAATTGTTGAACTCTTCAAGTTCCGAAAATAACGAGTTATTTTTGATTTTGTAAACCGGTACTCCAAATGTCCGAGTGTCGCCAAAATTCTGTCCACTCCGATATCGATAGCAGTTGCTGATGTTCAGGATTGAAAATTCATCAATGGCAATCTCCGCATCGCAGACAAACAGAGACTCATCCTTTGAACTGTCGGTTATTGTATCTTTGAACAGAAACACATTGCCGTCCATCGTGACAACAGATTTATTGCCATAGCTGTCGGAATAAATCCTTACTGCCGGTTGATTGCCTATCCATATGTAATTGCTTCGAAGCGCAACTTGGGAACTTTTAATTTCTACGGTCTTATTTCCTTCCATATGGTTGGAAGAGAAGTCAACTGCCATACTCTTGTTTATAAGCACGTCTGCGTTCAGAATGTTTGAATTGACGCTTGCTCCACCGCAGTGGTTAAGACGCAGCCCTTTGTTGTACTTGCCTTCGTGAACGGCATTATGCTCAAACAGCACTCCATCGCCAAGGAACCCGAGGTTGAAAGCGAAAAATTGCAAATTTCCCACATATAGTGGCGGGTCGCAATAGAACGTGCAGTTGGTCACTCGCTTGTTGTCAATATATTCGTCAACATAGCGCACGGCTTGACAAAAATCATTGAAAATCACATTGTCGAAGGCGGAAGGAGCTCCCGTAAGCACACACGCCGGCAATCTGTCGATGGGTTCGTCTTGTGGAGCCGTTCTATTGATAATTCTCAAATTCTTTATCGTCGTGCACATTTGTGTGAAGCCCAGTTCCCATGTTGGGGAATTCCAGTCTTTACGCTCTTTTGGCTGTTTTTCCCATTTAATATTTATGTGAAACAGATAATTGCCATAGCGCATATCTTCCTCTTTAATTTCCTCCTCTTGATTTTTATTATCTGACGATGTGGACCATTGTATAGCGTCATAATCCATTTTAGCAATTAAAATAGTTCCGTTGACATCATCTTTGTAGATGCCAGTTTCTCCAGCTATTGTCACGCCACAACTCAAGTTTATTGGCTTGTCAAGGAAATACACGCCTCTTGGCAGAAAAACTTCACCGCAACACGTCATCTTGGCGGCACGCTCGATTGCCTCTGAGCTATCGGAGAGTTCCTGCCCAGTCGGCAGCTCTGGCGTTTCACAGTCGTAGGCTTCAGCTCCAAACCACTGTGGGTAGACGCGGTCGTTTGTCCAAAATCCCGTAACATTGACGCTTTCTTCAAACACTTTCTCTATCGGAGCTGAGAGGTGGGAAAAATTGCCGACAACATTTCCAGTTCCTATGACTATGCAGCCTGGCGAAATAATCAGTTCGCTGTGCTTCCCTAACGTCAGCGAGACATCTATATTTAATTTGCCAGCTTCAATTAATAGATGTGTGTAATCATCAAGAACGATGCCCTTGTCAACCATAACCGTTACATTGTTAACAATCGAAACAATCAATTCAGTCGAATCCTGATGCCTAATTTCTGACAATTTGCTTGAAAGATTGCAATTCTCAGAAATCATAATCCTCTTTATCTTTTTGTCTGATGTTTCTGCTTTAGCTGTTCTTTGTGTATTCATAATAAATGGCTTAATTCCCAATGACAAAGCTATTTGAATTTTTATTGTCAAGCAAGTGGATTAACAATCTTTAACAGCATTTCTGCCAACCGTCGCATGCCCTTGATGCTTAAGCTCTTGCTTGTCTCAAAAGGAGTGCGTAACTTTACACTGACAAAAATCTGAATACGATGGACATAACGCTTCCGAAACGAATAGACGGGCAGCAGCCGGCGACGCTCAACGGGCGCCAGCAAATCACAGTGGTCGGAGCCAACGGCTCTGGCAAGACACGCTTCGTCAACCGGATGATTGCCGAACTTGGCAACCGTGCATTCACAATTTCCGCTCTCAAAGCCTTGTATCCGATAAAAGACGGCGACATACAGGCGCAGTCGGTCACAACGTTCTATCAGCAGGCGCTGCAGTCGGTGCAGTTTGTGAAACCCGTAGCCGAGACAGAGTTTGAGATGCTGCTGTTTATGCTGCTCAACGATGAGATGAACGATATGTTCACCTACAAGATGAATCGTATCGGCGCAGCCGCCGACATCCCGTTGCCGCGCACGAAAATCGATGCCGTTGTGAAACTGTGGAAGGAAGTGTTTCCGAAAAACGATGTGCAGAGGTCGGGCGGTAAAATCAAGTTTACCAACCGTCTTGGCGACAATGCCTTCAATCCCCGACAGCTGTCGGCGGGCGAGAAAGCCGTGTTCTTCTATATCGGCGCGACGCTGTATGCTCCGAAGGGCAGCGTGATTTTTGTTGACTCGCCTACGCTTTTCCTGCACCGCAGCATCACGCAAAGCCTTTGGACAACTATCGAGGGACACCGCCCCGACTGCACGTTTGTCTACATGACCCACGACATCGAGTTTCCTACGTCGCGCACCGACAACGTCACGGTGTGGGTGAGAGGATGCAACATCCAGGCGGAAACGTGGGACTATGAGATAATCCGTCCGCACGAGTCGCTGAGCGACCAGCTGATAATCGACCTTATGGGCAGCCGCAAACCGGTGCTTTTTGTGGAGGGCGACAGCACCCACAGCCTTGATTTCAGGCTGTATTCGCTGATTTTCCCGGAGTACACGGTGAAGCCGATGGGAAGCTGCAACAAGGTGATAGAAACGGTGCGCTCCGTCAACGACATTCAAGGCTTCCATCATCTTGACTCGCGCGGCATCGTTGACCGCGACCGGCGCAACGCCAAGGAGGTTGACTATCTGCGTCAGAAGAAGATTTATGTGCCGGATGTGGCTGAAATTGAGAATATAATGATGCTTGAGGGGGTGATACGCACCGTGGCGCGAGTGCACGGCAAGGATGATGTGAAGGCCTTTTCGCATGTGCGTGGCAACATCCTCAAACTCTTCAAGGCGGAACTGCGGCAGCAGGCGTTGATGCACACCCGTCATCAAGTGAAACGCACCATCGAGGTGGTCGTTGACCGCCGTTTTCAGAACATCAACGCCCTTGAGGACCATCTTGACCATCTTGGACAGGAGATACGTCCGCGCGCAATCTATGAGGGACTGTGCCGCGACTTCAACCGCTATGTTCAGGAGGGCGACTACCGCAGCGTGTTGCGTGTCTACAACCAGAAAACGATGCTTGTGCAGAGCAACGTGGCGCAGCTGTGCGGCTGCCAGAACAAGGATGAATATATCAAATCGATATTCACCATCCTTCAGCGCGACAATGCCGATTCCGCCGCCATCCGCGCCGCCATCAAGCAGTGTCTCGAGATTGATTAGGCGGCCGTATATGCTGCCAACGGAAAGATAAAAGAATTTAATGAAAGAAACGACACAAAAGAAGATACTGTTCCTGCATGGATTTTTTGCCACTGGAAGTTGTGCGATGGCAAAGGCGTTGCGGGAGGCTTTCGAGGGGTCGGCAGTTGTGCTGACACCCGACCTGCCGTTGCATCCAAAGGAGGCACTGAAGGAGATTCGCTCAATCATCGACCGGGAGCAGCCCGACTTGCTTCTTGGCAACAGCTGCGGAGCATTCCTTGCCCAGATGCTTGCCCCTGTGGTGGGCATACCGGCCTTGCTTGGCAATCCTCATTTCAAGATGACCGAATTTTTGAAGCAGCGCGTCGGCGAGCACGAATACAAGGCGCCGCGCATTGACGGCAATCAGCGGCTGGTCATTGACGAGGCGTTGATTGAGGAGTTTGCCGAATTGGAAGCCATACAGTTTGATTGCTGCAACCCATATTACAAAGACCGCGTATGGGGACTTTTTGGCGAGCGCGACAGCATCGCCCATTTCTGCCCGTTGTTTATGGAGCACTACAGCAATGTGTTCCGTTTCCCGGGCGGCCACACACCAACAGAGCAGGAGGTGAAGGCATGGTACGCACCGCTTGCCCAAAAGATGCTTATGGAGTGTCAGGTAAAAGAGTATCGGTATTTTCAGCACTTCAAGGGCGGAAAGTATAAGTTTTTTCATTCCGCCTTTGATTCAGAGACGTTGGAGCGCATGGTGGTTTATCAAGCCTTGTATGGACAGAAGGCATATTGGGTGCGCCCTGAAAAGATGTTTTTCGGGAAGGTTGCAAGAGACGGCCGAACTTTCAATCGTTTCATAGAAATAGACAGATAATTATGGAGACATTCAATGACGTAATAAATAGTGACCAGATTGTTCTGGCCGAATTCTTTGCTACCTGGTGCCAACCTTGTAAGGCGATGCACCCCATTCTGGAGCAGGTGAAGAGTGTGTTGGGTGACCGAATCTGAATCATCAAGTTGGATGTGGACAAGTACGGCGTAACAGCCAGCCAATACCGCATTCAATCCGTGCCTACGCTGATGCTCTTCCGAAACGGAGAAGTGTTGTGGCGCACAAGCGGTGTGGTAGATAAAGCCGAACTGCTGGCTACGCTTGATCCATTCTTGACATAAAAGATAAATATAATAAAATCTTATGCGCATAATAGGAAACTTACTTTGGTGGCTCTTCGGAGGTCTCGAAGCTGCCATCGGTTATTTCACCGGAAGTCTGGCTCTTGCATGTACTATCATCGGCATTCCGTTTGCAATACAGACATTCAAGATTGGCCTGCTCTGCCTATGGCCTTTTGGTTCTACGGTAAGAGAATCGAATAGTCCAACAGGTTGCATTCGCATTCCGCTGAATTTACTCTGGCTGATTTTCGGAGGTTTGTGGGTTTGCCTCATGCATCTGTTCTTCGGCATTCTCTTATGTATAACCATTATCGGCATTCCTTGGGGAAAACAGCATTTCAAGATGGCTGGGCTTTCGCTCACACCATTCGGCAAGGGTGTGGAGTTGGGATTTTAAAGTGATAAGAAGAAGTTGAAGGATATGAATGCATTACATAGTTGCCTCGCCTACTATATCCTTGCTGTCAATGCAGTCATTCATCGTGTACGGCATTCCAGGCATACTGCTGATACAGATTGCGTTGACGGCTTATTTGCACATGAATCTTTGAAAACAAATAGTTTAAAAGAAATATTGCTATGACTATAGATGCAACAAACCTCTGTTCACATCTTCAAAAAAAGTTGTTTGAATCAGAGGGCGTATATTATCCTATCTGGCAAGCCCTGCAGAATGATGAAGAGTTGACTGCCGTGGTTCGCACACGCCAGCTCCACATTTATCGTAACGGCAAGAAGATTCTCATTCTCGCTGGCAAGGCTCAGCCCAAGATTATTAGAGAGGATAAACTGAATGAATTGATAATAAAATAAAGGGCAAAGAATTTTTTTGATATAAGCTGATGGAGACAGAAAAAATTTTACTTCGCTATTGGCATGAATCAGATGCAGAGGTGCTCTTCAAGTACGCCTCCGACCTAGACGTGGGGCCTCGCGCAGGATGGCCGGCACATAAGTCTGTAGAAGAAAGTCGGGAGATTATCCGGACATACTTCCATAATGACATGACATGGGCGATTGTGTTGAAAGAGACAGGCGAGGCTATCGGCTGCATCGGCTACTACACCCATGAAACTAGCAACATTCCTATCGGAGAAAACGACTGCGAGGTAGGATATTGGATAGGAAAGCCTTATTGGAACAAGGGAATCTGCACCGAAGCCTTGAAGCTGATGCTCGACTACTGCATCCAAGTGAAGCATTTCGAAAACATCTGGGCTGATCACTTCACCGGAAATCCAGCCTCAGGAAGAGTCATGGAGAAATGCGGTTTCTCTGACACTGGAATGCTGAACCAATGCAGTCAGCTCGTGGGTGGCGATAAGGATATGGTCAAAGTGTTTAAGTACAACGGATAAAATAAGATGAGCATGAATTTTCCTGAAATATACTCTGCAACTGGCATGATGAAGCTGATTCAGAAGATCGGTTTTCTCCCTCTCCTCGATAGTGGCATAGAAGGATTTTCTGCCGAGGACATCGTGGCAGAGGATTGCCGATATGTAACGTTTCTTGAAGGTGGCTGGGACTGGCCGCTATGGAAATGGAAGGGCGAGATTGTGCGGGAAATGCCGTATATGTACGGAAAGTTCTTCAACAAGAAAGCAGGATTCATCAGCCGGGAATGGTGGCCGGACTTCTGCAGCTACAGAAGAAGCAAGTACCCTGCCCAGATGATGACTCGATAGAAGGAGCCATTCTCAGCACGCTTCAATCATCGGGCAGTTTCATCACAAGAGAACTTCGGGCTGCCTGCGGTTTCACGGGCAAGGGAATGAGAAGCAAGTTTGACGGTTATCTCACCCGAATGGAAATGGCAACTTACATCGTGACCGAGGATTTCATCTATCCTCGTGACAAGCACAATCATGAATATGGTTGGGGTTGGTCGCTGCTCAATACTCCCGAAGATCTCTATGGCAGAGAGATTTGCCAATGCAATCGCACACCCCAGGAATCTTATCTGAGGGTTTTCGAGCATCTGAAAGAGATTCTGCCTGATGCTTCGGATAAACAGATACAAAAAATGATTGGATAAACCCTAAGTAATAGATTTATGATTGAGCTATTAAACAACATACCGCACAAAACTACTGACAAAATGAACGATAACAATTGATAATAAACCCAATCTCTCATCTTGTTGCACTTCTTTTTACGCGGGAAAAGTGACAATATTGCCAAAAAATATGCATAAGAATGAACCCTATATAACCAAAAAGGACTGGCACGGGGTGTCAGTCCTTTTGGTTATAAAAGTATTGCCGCAGGGCAATAGTCGGAATTATTTCTTGCGTTTCTGCTGTTCGCGGAGCATCGCCTCCTGTCGTTTCTGGGCAGCCTCGAGGCGAGCCATGAATCCGCTCTTCTTGCGCGGTTTCTTGGCGTTTTCAGCCATCTTGGCGCGCACCTTGTCTTCCTTGATGATGAATCGGAAAGCGTATGTCTGAGCGATTGTGATGAGCAGAGAGATGAAGTAGTAGTAGCTCAAACCGGCTCCATAGTCGTTGAAGAACACGAGGAACATCACCGGCATCAGGTACATCATCCACTTCATTCCCGGCATCTGGTTGTTGCTCGGGTTTGCCTGCATGTTGAGGTAGGTGTAGATGATGTTCACACCCGTCATCAGCAAGCAGAAGAGACTCAGATGGTGTCCGAAAATCCAGTTGATGACAGGGATGTTTGCATCCCATTCGAGAATCATGTCGGGCGCCGACAGGTCGGAAGCCCAAAGGAACGACTCTCCGCGCAGCTCGATGCATGAAGGCAGGAATGAGAACATAGCCACGTAGACTGGCAATTGCAGAATCATCGGCAGACATCCGCTCATCGGGTTGGCACCCGCGCGGTTGTAAAGCTCCATCATCTTCTGCTGGCGCTTCATCGCGTTTTCGTTGCCAGGGTATTTATCGTTGATTTCCTTGATGTCGGGAGCGAGCACGCGCATCTTCGCCTGTGAAGAGAAGCTCTTATAGGTGAGCGGGAAGAGCACGAGTTTGATGAAGATTGTGAGCAGCAGGATGATGATTCCGTAGTTAAGGTTCATCGTTCCCAAGAAGTTGAAGATAGGGATGATGATGCAAGTGTTTATCCAGCGGAACATTGACCATCCAAGCGGAATCAGGCGAGTGAGTTCCAAATCCTCATCGGGCGAGATCTTGTCGTCAAACGACGAGAGCAGTTTGTACTCGTTCGGGCCGAGGAAGAAGTTGAACGCTGCCGGTTTCGGATTGTTCACGTTGTATTCAAGAGAGCTGTTGAACGACACGTCTTTGAGGAAATCATTGTGCTCCTCGCTGTTCTTGTCGATAACCGCGCTTTTCATAGGAGCGGCTCCGATGAAGTGCTGGTCTGCGATAAGCACACAAGAGAAGAACTGGTATTTGAACGCCACCCATTTCAGGTGATTGTTGGTCTTTTCCTCGTCGTTGCTTGTCTCGCTGAGGTTCTCCACGTTGTCGCCCGAAAATTTGTAGAACACACCACTGTTGCGTTCCTCGAAAGTCTGACCTTTCTCGTGGCGCATCATCTTCTGGTTCCATTCAAAGTCCATAGTCGACACGTTGGAAGAGATAACGGCAGCCATGTTCTGCTGCACCACCTCCATACGCACGAGGTAGCTGTTTTTAGGAAGCGTATATCGGATGCCGAAGTAAACGCCTTTTCCGAAGTCGAGTTTCATCAGCACCGTAGAGTCGTTTTCCTGCACCGGAGTGAAGTTGAACTCCTTGGTGTCGAAACGGTGTGTGTCGGTGTTGATGGCGAAGCCGTAAGAGTTGTGCTTGCTGTCGAAAAGCACGCAGTTGCCATCTTTTCCATGTTGGAAAGCGTTGTATTTCTTCAGCGTAGCCTTCGCTATTTGACCGCCTTTCGAAGAGAGGTCGAGCGTCAGCAGCTCGTTCTCAAGTTTTACGGTCTTGTTTCCACCGCCAACAAACTGCACGAAGTCGGAGTATTTAGCCACATTTTCGGCGGCGTCGCGCACCTTCTTCATCGCCGCGTTGTAGAGCAGACGGTTGTCGGCCGACGGAGCGTGCTGCAAATCAGAGAGAGCCACGGTCATATTGCCGTCCATCATAACCGAGCCGGTAAGGCTGTCGGAAGCGATGGTGAAACTCACATTGTCGTTTGTCAGCACCATCTTGTCGCCGTCCTGCTTGCCGTATTGGCGCACGATGGTCTTGATGCGGGCAAACTCGTTGGCGTTGAGGCTGTCGGCAATGTCGGTTGTGGCCTGTTTTGCGTCAGCCTTTTCAGTCTTTTCGGTTGTCGGCTGGTTGCTTTGGTCGTCGCCCGAGTTGAGCATTGAGAATCCGAAGATTACCACACCCATCAGCAACAAGCCGAGAATCGTGTTTTTGTCCATTATTTTCTTCTGTTATTTATTTTATTTCTTTTGATTGTCGATGGCGGCTTTCACGAAGCTGAGGAACAGCGGGTTTGGAGAAAGCACCGTGCTGCTGTACTCAGGGTGATACTGTGTGCCGATATACCATTTCTTTTCTGGGATTTCAACAACCTCAACCAAGTGTGTGTCAGGGTTTTCGCCAACACATTTCATACCGGCGTCCTCAAATTGCTTGCGGAATTCCTCGTTGAATTCAAAGCGGTGGCGATGACGCTCGCTGATGTGTGTTGAGCCGTAAGCCTCAGCCGCTTTCGAACCGGCTTTGAGCACGCAGTCGTATGCGCCCAGACGCATGGTGCCGCCCATGTTGGAGATGCTCTTCTGTTCCTCCATAAGGTCGATGACGTTGTAAGGAGTCTGCGGGTTCATCTCGGTGCTGTTTGCATCCTTCAGTCCGAGCACGTTGCGAGCGTACTCAATCACCATGCACTGCATGCCCAGGCAGATGCCGAATGTAGGCTTGTCGTGCTCGCGGCACCATTTAAGCGCAGAGAATTTGCCTTCGATGCCACGCTGACCGAATCCCGGAGCCACAATCACGCCGTCCATGTCCTTGAGCAGTGACTCCACGTTGTCGTCGTTCACCTTCTCGGAGTGGATGCTCACGAGCTTGAGACGGCGGTTGTTGTAGGTGGCTGCTTGGAACAAAGCCTCGTTGATTGACTTGTATGCGTCCTGAAGCTCGACATATTTGCCCACAAGACCGATTGTGACAGTCTCTGTGGCATTGTTCATCTTGTCGAGGAAGTTTTTCCACTGACTCATGTCTGGCTCGCCCTCGTATGGAGTGTTGGTTTTTTTCAGGATAATCTCGTCGAGATGCTGGTCGTGCATGCCCATCGGCACCTCGTAGATGCTCGGCATGTCGATGGATTGGATGACAGCGTCGGGCGACACGTTGCAGAACAACGCCACCTTGCGGCGCATTGCTGTCGGGATTTCCTTTTCTGTGCGCAGGATAAGCACGTCGGGCTGGATACCCACCTCCTGCAGTTGCTTTACAGAGTGTTGCGTAGGCTTCGTCTTCAACTCCTTTGCGGCGTTGAGAAACGGCACATATGTCAAGTGGATGCAGATGCAGTTAGAGCCAAGCTCCCATTTCAGCTGACGCATGCTCTCGAGGAACGGCAGCGACTCGATGTCGCCCACGGTGCCGCCGATTTCCGTGATTACGAAATCGTATTTGCCGGTGTTTCCGAGCAATTTCACGTTGCGTTTGATTTCATCGGTGATGTGAGGGATAATCTGCACCGTCTTGCCGAGATAGTCTCCGCGGCGTTCCTTGTCGATGACGCTTTGGTAGATACGTCCGGTGGTGATGTTGTTCGCGCGAGTAGTGTGGACGTTGGTGAAACGCTCATAGTGACCGAGGTCGAGGTCGGCCTCGTGGCCGTCGACAGTCACATAGCATTCGCCATGCTCGTAGGGGTTCAATGTGCCCGGATCGATGTTGATATACGGGTCAAACTTTTGGATAGTCACTCTAAAACCGCGCGAAAGCAGCAATCGCGCCAATGAGGAAGAAATGATTCCTTTTCCAAGCGAAGAAACCACGCCTCCCGTTACGAAGATATATTTCGTTTCCACTCTGATTATTAATTTTTTTGCAAAGATAGTGCAAGGCGAGAGAAAAACAAAATCAAGCTTGCTTGAAATTTTGATTTTCCGAGCCGCAGCCTGTCTTATTGAAAGATAGTGCAAGGCGAGAGAAAAACAAAATCAAGCTTGCTTGAAATTTTGATTTTCCGGCTTATGCCTTGTCTTGTGAAAATAATATGCTGCCGGATAGATATGAGCAGTATTTTGCAATAAGGTTAGCCAAGGGCAAGTCGCCATTTTTAACTCTTTCAGCGTCCAAAGGCAATATACGTTCTTTCACGTGCGCCGCTCCCTTATAGGTCGCGTTTAGGTAGTAGGCATTGTTGTCGACCTCTATTCTGATGTCGGAGAAAAACCTTGAAATGTCGTCGGGACTATAAACAATAGAGAAGCTTGGCCGTTTTGCTCCAGGAATGTCTTTGCGCAGGACGCCTTTGCCTACAAGGTCATTGATGTCGCGGATTGCAGTGTCTTTGGAGCATTTTGCAAGCGAAGCCCACATCTTGGATGTTATTTTTGCCTCATAGCCGTCAAGAAAAATGTTCAGCACATCGGTTTGTCGCTGGGTCAGCGACAGTGAAGCGGCATTCTGCCAAAACAAACTTTTGTTAAGGACGGTGCTGACGATTGTTTCCGCCTCATTGAGTGCCGCGGATAGAGTGTCGGCATACCATAGAATCCATTCTGTAACATCTCCGTTGCCACGTTGAGCATTCTCCAAGATGTCATAGTAGTGGTTTTTGTCCTTGTTTATTTGCGATGATATGTTGTAGAAGCGAAACTCGCTTTTGTCAGCCCTTGCCAGCAGCATGTCGGAGAGGATGCGTGCCAGCCGTCCGTTTCCGTCCTCAAATGGATGGATGCTCACAAACCAGAGGTGGGCGATGGCGGAGCGGATTACGGAGCCTGTGTTGTCTTCTTTGTTGAACCATTCAATAAACTTCTGCATCTCTGCATCCACACGGTCGGGCGACGGGGCTATATAGTGCACTTTCTCTCTGCCGAACATTCCTGATATGATATGTTCCTCGCTGGTGCGGTTTTTTCCCACTTCAATCCGCGAGCCCTCGCTGAAGCCAGTCGGGAAAAACGCCGCTTGCCATGCGCATAGTCTCTCTTTAGTCAATGGTTGTTTGTAATTGCTTATGGCTTCGAGCATCACCGCGACCACTGATTCCACATAATGGGATGGAGCCGTTTGTTTGACGTTCTTGATGCCAAGTTTTCGGGCAATGGAGGAGCGCACTTCGTCGGTGTTCAGTCGTATGCCTTCAATTTCAGATGAATACACCACATCATAGGTCAGGTTTTCCGCCATTGCCTTCAGTTTGCTGTCGAAGCCAAGAGAGGCGAGTCTGCCATATAGCAGACCCTGCTTGCGGTTCACGTTTTCAAGGTGTGCCGTAAGCGCTGATGCATCCCATCTGAATGCTGTCCAATTGTCTCTTTCGTGTATGTACATGACATCAAATTTTGCTTGAAGCGACATTTATTTTGAAACAACGTCGCAAATTATGCGACAAAAATGGGCAAATTTTGTCGCATAACCAAGGGAAGTCATCTAAAAAATGCACTGTTTTGCTTGAAATTTTGATTTTCCGGCTTATGCCTTGTCCAAATCATCGTCGGCCACACGGATGCGGTTGTCGTATGTCAGCATGTCGGCTCGCTGGTAGCAATAGTCGGCTGACGCCAGCGACTGCGAAGGGTCGTAGCGGTTTGACCGGATGTCGAAGATGCCGCACATAAGGTCGTAGAGCAAGTCGTTGGTGAAATATCGGTCGCGGTTGTCGGCGAGAGCCTTCGCCACGGCGGGATGGCGGTCGATGTAACTGTCGGACAGGTAGGTCCATAGCGGGATGCGCACCATCTTGAATCCGAGGAAGCGCGGCGACCGTCGCATGTCGGGAATGCCTCCGTGGTCGGAGCAGTAGACCATCGCTTCGAGGTTGAGGCGTTGGCTCGCTTTTTCAAAGGCTTTTTGCAATACGCTGTCAGTGAAATGGATGGAGTTGCGGTAGCATTCCACATCGCCCAAGTCGGTGCGCAGTCCGTTGGCTTTGGCGTAAGATTCCGGATAGCGGTTCTCATAGTTGAAATGGCTGCCTATCAGGTGCAGCACAACGAAATTGTCGACCGTGGGGTCAATCGTGTCGAGAAAGTCGATGAGTGAAGAGTCATATTGCGCCTCGACCGAACTAAGAGTCCACTCGGCGCGGTCGGATGTTGAAGCCACGAGAGTCGCTGACGTGTCGTTCTTTCCGATATGCCCCTGATTGCTGAACCAGCTTGTGCGGTAGCCTGCCTTGCGCGCGATGTCGATAACCGACACAGAGTCGGAAAACTCACGGTTGTTGTATTGGCTGCGTTCGGTCAAAGCCCGTTCCAGCGCCGGGACGGTCTGCATGGCGCATGAGTATGCGTTGCGGAAAAACGAGAAATGACGCCTGTCGCGGCTCATAGCCGTTTCCCATGGGGTTGTTTCCCACGGCTGGTCGGGTTCGAACGCGCTCATATAGTCGCGGCATGCCGACTCGCCGATCACCAGCAGCACGGTGTGTGGCTTTCCGCCTTCGGCATTGCGCGTCACCGAGAGGTCGCTCAGGCGTTGCTCCATGCCGGTGCGGTAGCGGCGCGAGCCACGGAAGTAGTCGCGCACGTCGATATACAGATTGACCACGCCGGTGCGCACAAACAGTCCGTGGCGCGGTTTCCAGATGTAGACGGAGAAATAGGCGAAGACCGCAGCAGTGATGGCATAGAGCCACCATGTGGTGTCGGCAGGCGATGCCGTCTGCCAGTTGGCTGCCACAAGAGCGGCAGTCAAGCCAATAAAACCGGCTACTACAACCACTACTTTCACAATGCCGAGCGACCGCACATATTCGACCGTTTCCGATGCGTATGTGTCGAGCATGGGAATCATTCCTGCATCGTCGATGCATGTGCGGTAAACGGAATAGTAGCCGATATGAGCCAGCGGAATTATCAGGATTGCCGCTTCGGCAAGTCCGGTGACGATGCCTGCTGCCGCTGGCGACAATGCTGCTGTGATGCCTTGCAGAGCCGACAGCCATCCGAAAATATAGATACCGAAAGCGATGTCCATGTGGTTGTCGTAGTCGGGCGACGTCTGCCGGTTGGTTTTGTCATACAAGACGTTGTAGGTGACAATCCACAGCGTGGCAGTCAGCAGTGCGCAGACAGCCGGCAGGGAGAATGAGCTTTGGCGCATTAGCAGCATCGGAATGACAACCTGTACGGCTGCGATGAGGTAGCGCCGCAGTTGCTGGCCTCGGGAGTTGCGTGCCAGTCCCATGTTGAAACGTCGGAAGATGCCGTATCCTACGGCGAAAAGATAGATGGCTATGATTGTTGGAATCATCTCTGCATTGGGGAAAACAAAAGGGTGTGGGAATGCTTAGTTCTCACACCCCTTGGATATCTGTAAAATGGTTTATGAATTGATTTGGTCGATTAGGGCTTGTTCGGCATCCTGCAGCTGTTTGAGCTGTTTTTTCATTCTTGTCAGGTCGTTGCCGAGTTGTGCCTGATTCTTTTCTTTGAAAATTTTCACGGCCTTGTCGGCGTCGTCGGAATATACAGCCATATAGCAGTCGAGCGACTTCTCGATATAGTCGGAAAGGTAGGTCGCGTCGTTTCTGACCGACGACGACTCTTTCTGTGCAAGATAGTGGAATGCGATGGCGAGGTCAGACAGGTTGTCGATGCTGAGGTCATCTTTCTGTGAATAGAGCTCGGCGGCAGTTTTTGCAACGGCATCGACTTTGCCGTCTTTCATGTTTTTTGCCATTTCGGCGCAAGCCTTGTCGGCATCGGTCTGGCATGATGCCATCAGCAGACACACGGTAAGCATTGAAAGGATTGATAGGATTTTTTTCATTGTTATGTTTTAATTTAAAAGTTCATTGAGTCGGCTACCGCCTGCTGGAATTTCGACAGGTTGGCATTGTAGTTTTTCGCCACGGCGTCCATATTCACCTTCTTTTCTGTGAATCGCGCATGGGCAGCGTTTGAGTCTTTGCCCACAGCGCTGTTGTAGCAGTCGATGGTTTTCAGCACATAGTCGTAGCGCGTCACGGCATCCGACGACTTGTCGACCAACTGGTGGTAGATTATCGCCAGGTCGGCAAGGTTTGTAGCCGAGCACGCACTTTTCTGTGCGTATACTTTCGAAGCGGCGTCCTCTGCCTTTGAGATGTCGCCGGCAATGATGCTGTCGTAGATGGTTGAGCAATTGTCGTCAATCGGACCGGCGAATGCCGCCAAGTTGGCGAGCAGTATGCTGAAAACTAAAAATAATCGTTTCATAATATTCCTCCTTTTGATTCTGCAAAATTACATAAATTTATCTGTTTATGTGGTTTTGACTTGGAAAAACGTGAAAAGATTAATTTCCGAGATGATTTGTTCGCCGCATAGTGACAGCCTTGTTATGAAGAAATAATAACATTCTGAAAATAAAAAGATAAAACACTTGCATTCTTAATCGTTTTGACATACATTTGCAATGATGAAGAAACCACTTTAAAACAACACGCATAGAGCAGATAAAAATAGACTAAAACAACATAAACAAAATTTTTATGAAAAAACTGTATCTATTCATTATGTTCGCAGTGCTGGCGTCATTGGGATTTGCCAACGCCGCAACTGTGACGGATGTGCTTACCGCCAAATTGTTTACGGCGACAGGAAGCTCGTACACGGATTTCTCCAACGTGACAGCCACATCGTCGGCTGTGTATGCCGGCAATTCCGCCAAGTCTGATGCTGGCGCAATTCAGCTGCGCTCAAAGAAAAACAACAGCGGAATCGTTACGACGGCTTCTGCCGGAACTGTGAGAAAAATCACTGTAGTTTGGGACGACGCTACAGCCAGTGGGCGCACCATCGATGTGTATGGCAAATCGACAGCCTACTCTTCTGACACCGACCTTTTCGGTTCAGCTGACGTTCAGGGCGTGTTGATTGGCTCGATTGCCAAAGGAAAGTCTGAGCTGGTCGTTGAGGACGATTATCAGTTTATCGGAATCCGTTCCAATTTCGGTGCTATCTATGTGACAAGCATCTCGGTGGAGTGGGAAGCAGGCAGCACTCCTGCGAAGCTCAAGGCTCCGATTATTTCCGGTGTGGAGAACGGCGTTGAGTATAAGTCGGCAAAAGTCGCAATCTCATATCCGGCAGGCGCCACTTCGATGACATGGGCAGTGACCAAGGACGGCGCTGCGTGGAAGGGCGGCGACGCAACGTCGGCAGTTTCGGTCGACGTGACCGAGGACGGCTCTTATGAGGTCAGCGCATCGGCAACCGACGGTGCAACAACCAAGACTGCTGAAAACGTTACGTTCACAATCAAGGCTCCTGCAGCTCCGACAGTCGGCTACGAGGCAATGGATGTGGCAAACGTCAAGGAAGGCAACTACATCATTGTCGGCGAGAACGACGGCAAGTTCTACATGATGAAGAACGAAACCTATAGCGTCAACTATGTGGCTGCTACCGAGACCACACTCAACGGCACAGAAAGTTTCTCTTCAGCCAACTTGTTCACAATCAAGAAACAGGGCGAAGGCTACACCATCCAGAGTGCCGACGGCAAGTATGTGACAGTCGAAAAGTCGACCAACGGCACGAAGACATACTACAACCTCCGTGTGGGCAAAGACGCGTCAGATGCGGTTTGGAAATTTGCCGACGCAACGGGTGGCAAGGTTCAGGCTACATATGGCGAGTTCACCAATTTCATGTCGTTTATATGGTATTCGAAGGTTGAACCGGGTGTTCCGGAATTCTCTACGGGCTATCAGGACAGCCATATCCGTCCGGCATTCTACTATGTGGGCGATGTGACACCGGTAGAACCGGAGGCTGTCAAGGTGGCGTCGATTGCTGAATTCTATACAAAAGGTCTGGCTGATTCCGGACCGGAATATGAGTTCACTTGCCCACTGACGGCTACATATCAGTCGGGAAAGAATCTTTATGTTACCGACGGCACCGACGGTATGCTTATCTACGGACAGCCAGACAAAGTCTGCGTGAACGGCTTTGTGCTTGCTCCGGGTGTCAAGGGTAAATTCAGTAATTTCAATGGCTCTTATCAACTCACTGATGCCGTTCTCACTGAAATCACCGATAATGGTAAGGGTGTGGCTCCTGAGGAAATGACCATAGCTGGAATCACTGCCGAAAAGCAGAACCGCTATGTCGTGATCCGCAACGCGATGCTCGACACGGAAGATGGTGTCACTACGCTTTTTGACGACACGGGCACCATCGTTGCCTTTGACAAAGGATTTATCGCATTCCCTGCGGATGAAAGTAAAATCTATGACGTGACGGCCATGACGGCGTATTTCAAGGGTCAAGTTCAGGTTTATCCTGTCAACTTCACTGAAATTCCGAAAGATGTAGTTCAGGAGCCGGGCATCGGAATCTCTGGATATCCATTGAATCCGGACTCTGATGAACACATTTATTACGGCGAAGTCGAAGTCATTGTCATGAAGTCAGACGACGTGGCTTCAATTCATGCCGTAGTGACAAAAGACGGTGTTGAGGTAGACAACGTCACCGCAACAGAGGAGTGGAGGAAAACATATTCGGAAGTGGGCAAGTATCTTATATCTGCCACGGCGACAAACGGCTCTTTGACTTCTGCGCCTATTGAGGCGGAGTTTGAGATTGTGCCGGAACCGGTGATTACCGCTCCTACATTCTCATTGGCTGAGGGCACATACACAGGCACTCAGATTGTTACAATTGAGGGCTATCGCGGCTCGATGATTGTGGGAACTTGCAATGACGACGATGTCTACGACTATTCTCCATGTGACGTGACCCTTGCCGCTCCTGCGACAGGCGAGATTACATATGTGCTGACCGTGCATTCAGAACTCGGTGAGAAGCAGGGCGAGGAGTCGACAGCCACTTATGTAATCAAGGCTGGCGAGCCTGCTGCCGAAGGTGCGTTCCATCTCGTCACTTCCGCTGAAATGCTCAAGGAAGGCGCGAAGGTGATTTTGGTTAGCGAAACCAACGCAATGTCGACAGTGCAGAACGTGAAGAACGCTGCAAAACAGTACCGTCAGAGCACTACAGTCGTTGTCGACGGCAATGTGGTGCCGTCAGTCGGCACAGACGTGGCTGTGTTTACAGTGGGCAAGGACGGCGACAACTACACATTCTACAACGCAGCGACGAAAACAGAGACTGGTGCCGCTATGCCTGGCTACCTCTGCGCTGTAAGCAACGAGAAAAATGCTCTTGGCGTTGAGTCGACACTCAGCGACAACGGCAAGTGGAGTGTGGAATTTGCCGGTAGCACCGTTAAGATGCTTGCACAAGGTGAATTCACCCGCAATCTGCTTCAATTCAACTATAATGGATTCCGTTGCTACAAACCGTCGACGACAACCATCGACACCAAATTGTCAATCTATTGCCAAGTGGAGTCGGGTGTTGACGATGCAACGGCCGATATGGTCAAGATTATAGGCGAAGAGGGCGCAATCCGTGTTGTCGCAGAGTCGGCCGATGTGACTGTCTACACAATGACAGGTCAGACTGTGGCTGTGGCTGCGGTCGACGGCGAGGCTACAATCCGTCTTGCTGCTGGATTCTACATTGTGCGTGTAGGTGGCACAACAGTCAAAGTTGTGGTGAAATAATCAGCACACACATTGAAAATATTGAGCCGGGGCGACTTATTCATCGCCTCGGCTCTTTTTTCTCGTGTTTATTCATTAACTTTGCAAACTAATTTTTTAATCAGACAGAGATATAATGAGAAGATGGCGTATTGAGGACAGTGCCGAACTCTACAATATTACGGGCTGGGGACTGAAGTATTTCTCAATCAACGACAATGGTCACGTTCAGGTGACTCCGCGTGAAGGTTGTGCATCCGTCGATTTGAAAGAATTGATGGACGAGTTGCAGATTCGTGACATTACCGCTCCGGTGCTGTTGCGTTTCCCCGATATCCTCGACAATCGCATCGAGAAGATTTCGCGATGCTTCAAGCAAGCCGCAGAGGAATATAAATATGGCGCGCAAAACTTTATCATCTATCCGATAAAGGTGAACCAGATGCGTCAGGTGGTCGACGAAATCGTGAGCCACGGCAAGAAATTCAACATCGGGCTGGAGGCCGGCTCGAAGCCTGAGCTGCACGCTGTGCTCGCTACGAATATCGATGAGCACAATCTCATTATCTGCAATGGATACAAGGACGAGAACTATGTGGAGCTGGCTTTGCTGGCGCAGAAGATGGGACGCAGAATATTCCTCGTTGTGGAAAAGCTCAACGAGCTGCACTTGATTGCCCGCCTTGCAAAGCGGATCGGTGTGCGTCCGAACATCGGAATCCGCATCAAACTGTCGAGCTCGGGCAGCGGAAAATGGGAAGAGTCGGGCGGCGACCACAGCAAGTTTGGCTTGAACTCGAGCGAACTGCTGGAAGCTGTCGACGCTTTGGCTAAATACAAGATGGAGGACTGCCTGAAACTCATACATTTCCATATAGGCAGTCAAATCACCAAAATACGCCGCATCAAGAATGCCCTGCGCGAGGCTACTCAGTTCTATGTGCAGCTCACGAAGATGGGCTTCTCAATCGACTTTATCGACATCGGCGGCGGACTTGGTGTGGACTACGACGGCACGCGTTCAAGCGCAAGCGAGAACAGCATGAACTATTCAATTCAGGAGTATGCCAACGATGCCATATCTGCCATCGTCGACGCATGCGAGAAAAACGGGCTCAAGCAGCCTAACGTCATAACCGAGTCGGGACGCTCGCTCTCCGCCCACCATTCAATATTGATAATAGAAACGCTCGAAACCACCCAGTTGCCCGTGTGGAACGACAATGAGGAGGTGAGCGACTCAGACCATGAGCTGGCGCGCGAGCTGTATCAGATATGGGACCGCCTCGGACAGCAGTCGCTGCTCGAAAGCTGGCACGACGCCTTACAGATACGCGAGGAGGCGCTCGACCGCTTCAGCCTCGGCATGCTCGATCTGCACACTCGTGCGCAGATTGAAAAACTGTTCTGGTCGGTGGCGCGCGAGGTCAACGACATTGCCAAGACAATGAAACATGTGCCTGAGGAGCTGCGCATCTCAAAAATGTTGCCCGACAAGTATTTCTGCAACTTCTCGTTGTTCCAGTCGCTTCCCGACTCATGGGCAATCGACCAGATGTTCCCGATAATGCCGATTTCACGTCTTGACGAGAAGCCTACCCGCACGGCTACGATTCAGGACGTCACCTGCGACTCCGACGGCAAAATCAACTGTTTCATATCGAGCCACGGCTTCTCCAACGCCTTGCCTATCCATCCGATAAAAAATGGCGAGTCGTATTATCTTGGTGTGTTCCTTGTGGGTGCATATCAGGAAATCCTCGGCGATATGCACAATCTGTTTGGCGACACCAATACGGTGCATGTCAGCGTGCATAAGGACGGCTACGAGATTGAGCAGATAATCGACGGCGAAACGGTGGCTGAGGTGCTCGACTATGTGCAGTACAACCCGAAAAAACTGGTGCGCAACGTCGAGACATGGGTTACACGCTCAATGAAGAGCGGAAAGATTACGCCAGAGGAGGGACGCGAGTTCCTTAGCAACTATCGTTCGGGTCTCTACGGATACACTTATTTGGAGAAGGACTGATGGCTTGCCGCTACTTCATGCGATTGGCTTATAACGGCACTCCGTTTCATGGATGGCAGCGCCAGCCGAATGCCGTAAGCGTGCAGGAGGAGCTGGAACGCGCGCTGTCGATGGTGTTGCGCCAGCCAGTGGCGGTTACTGGTGCCGGACGCACCGACACGGGCGTGAACGCTCGATGCATGTGGGCACACTTCGACACTGCGGAGGAAATCGCCGACGTGAAGCGCTTGGTGTGCTCGCTCAACAGCATCGTGGGCCGCGACATTGCCGTCTATTCGGTTGTGCGTGTGGCTGACGATGCCCATGCGCGTTTCGACGCAACAAGCCGCACGTATAAGTATTTCATTGGCAAACGCAAGTCGCCGTTTGACTACCATTTTTCGTGGACTCCTCCGTATGTGCTCGACGTGGAGGCGATGAACGAGGCGGCTTCCAGGCTGTTTGACTATAGCGATTTCACAAGCTTCAGCAAGCTGCACACCGATGCTAAGACCAACATCTGCCGCATCGACCATGCCCGTTGGGAGGATGAGGGCGAGAGGCTGGTGTTTACAATCACCGCCGACCGCTTTTTGCGCAACATGGTGCGCGCCATCGTCGGGACTCTTGTCGATGTGGGGCGCGGAAAGATTACCGTAGGGCAGTTTTGCGAAATCATCGAAAAGAAAGACCGTTGCGAGGCGGGCACGTCGGTGCCTGGCAACGCATTGTTTCTGTGGGACATAACTTATCCGTATATTTCATGACGGGGCATCGCGCATTGGATAGGCTTATGCGCTGCACGATGCTGCTGTCGATTGTGGCGCTTGGCGCGTGCTCGTGGATGCCGCGGCAGGGCGATTTGGTGTTTCAGGTGGCTGGCGGCGGCGACATGTCGCAGGCTATTGTCGATGCCACAACAAATGTCGACTCCTTGCAGTTCGACCATGTGGCGGTGTTTGCCGGCTCGCGCCGCAACCCTTTTGTCGTGGAGGCTTCGCCTGAAAAGGGTGTGGTGAAGACGCCTTGGCGCGAATTTCTGAATAGGTCGGGCGGCGGTGTGGTCGTGAAGCGTCTTGATGCCGACTATCCAAAGCAGGAGGCGGTAGAGCGGGTGTTGGCGCATCTTGGACAGCCCTACGACTGGTATTATCTACCTGGCAACGGCAGGACATATTGCTCTGAATTGGTCGAGGAGTCTTATCTCTATGCCGACAGCACGCGCATCTTTCCCGCAAAGCCTATGCGCTTCCGTGCCGCCGACGGCACAATGCCGCAGTTTTGGACCGACTTGTTCCATCGGCTTGGGGCAAGTGTGCCTGAAGGAGAGCCCGGAACAAATCCAAACGACATGTCGAGGTTTCGTTTGCTCCACACTGTCAGAGTGTTCCGTTGAACGGCGAAAAAATATTTTCTAAAATAGTTGGCGGTTCAGAAAAAGTTTGTACCTTTGCAGCCGGGTAAGTCCTATACGGCCAGCTCCTTGTCAACTCCCCCAGGTCTTGACCGAAGCAAGGGTAGCAGGTTGTAGCGGCGCGATATAGATCGCTTGCCCACCTGCCTCTTTAGCTCAGTTGGCCAGAGCACGTGATTTGTAATCTCGGGGTCGTTGGTTCGAATCCGA
>ENA-UEQH01000005-UEQH01000005.1-human-gut-metagenome-genome-assembly--contig:-NODE-5-length-121307-cov-19.023154_pt1 | contig 121307 bp, 106 predicted proteins | sample MGYA00242945_ERZ507943 | MGnify/ENA primary metagenome ERZ507943 (study PRJEB26167, sample SAMN06115418) | human gut metagenome | host: Homo sapiens | place: China:Hubei | collected 2015-03-06... | reverse complement strand
TCTTGAGAGGTTTGTTCAACTCCAGAGATAAGAAAGTAATCTAATATCTGAGCCGGCAACACGAGGCTGGCTAGCATATTCAAATAATCGTTTTTCATAATGCGAAGTAAGCAATACTTTACGAGTATAAAAAATAATCCCCACTAAATTTCTACTGACCCACAATCTTCCGTCTATCATTTCCCAAAGTCTTCAGCATATGTTTCGGAAAAGATGTACAAATTATGTCATTTATTTGTACAAATTATTTTATCTTTCGTACAAACTTCCAAAAAGTTTGTACAAAGTTCTAGCAAAAATTCAGCATGTTTTTCATAAAACTTCAGCAATGGTTTTGGCAATGTTGCCCGGCAATCCGACAACACTGCCAACTATCCTGTTTTTCTGATGTATTTAACCTACTCCAGGTCCTGCAAGTCTTTCATTCCTTGCTCTATTTCATCTACCGAACGTTTATCTACATAGCGATAACATATATATCCTGCCATCATCCCCACAGACAGCATCAGGATATCGAAAACAACCATAAGCAGATTGCGGTAGTGGTGATGAATAAGGAAAACAGAGATAAAAAGTCCCAGTGTAAGGAAAGGAGTACACCAGATTTCTATGCGAAGCCCGCGCTTATAGGATAATACCCAACGGTGGAGTTCGAGTAAGGTACGGGTAGCCAGATTGAATTTATACAATACATGTATGTTCCATAGTGAATATAGAATGAGGAGTGGAAACACGATGTAGAACATCCAGAGAAGTTCTTGTCTGATAATTACTCGGGTAGCTGCTAGCGGAAACAGAAACAGCATGCCTGTAAGTACAAAAACGGCAATAACATTGGCCCCTATCAGACGGTCGCGAGCGCTCAGGGTACGTTTTTCTATCATTCTTTTTATCGCTTCATGATTGATGATTTCATTCTTCTTCAGTTGTTCACTAAGCAAGTTCCATTGATTTTTCAGTTCTTCAAGTTCCATAAAGCAGACATTTATTGGTTCGACATATTTTTCAGTTTTTCACGGATACGGTTCAGACGGACACCGACATTGTTTTTCGATATTCCCACTATCCGGGCTATTTCATCGTAGCTTCTTTCTTCCAGCCAAAGCAGGATAAGTGCCCGTTCCAGTGGATTGAGTGCGTGTATCAACCGGTAAAGCTCACGCAATTGCGACGATTTGTTTCCGTCGTCTTCGGCAAAAGCTTCGAAATTGACCGGTAAGGTTACAGCCTGAATCTGATGTTTTGATTTCCGCCGGTACGAAATGCATGTGTTCAGGCTGATGCGGTATATCCACGTGACTGGAGAGCTTTCGCCACGAAAACTGGGATAGGCGCGCCAAAGGTTCATTACTATTTCCTGATACAAGTCGTTCAACAGTTCATCATCGGTTGCATACATGTAACAGACTTTATAAATGACTCGTTTGTGCGACTCAATCAGCAGGAGAAAGTCTTTTTCTTGTTGCAGGGTTTTATTCATACAGCATCTGGTTTCTACATGTTTTTTACTTTATTTAGTCGCTCGTTCGGGAATATACTTACATAGATATCATTAAAAAATGCGTAAAGGAACAACAAAAGGCTGAATCCTGACACGAGGAAACAGCCTTTTTAAAGAAAAAGCGCCACCCGGAAATTTTACCTTTCCGAAGCGGCGCTTAAGTAATATTTATTTTATCAAGAGGCAGGATTATTTATATTCGTCCCAGCTCTTGATAGCGATATCGTCGATAGTCATCGTGCAGAATGCATGGATAAAGGCACTTGCCAGACGTGCATTTGTTACCAGAGGAATATTCAGGTCGACTGCTGCACGGCGAATCTTATAACCGTTATCGAGTTCTCCGGCAGAAAGGTCACGCGGGATATTTACTACCATGTCGATCTCTTTCTTATGCAGCATTTCCAATGCCTGCGGATGTCCTTCTTCGCTCGGCCAGTATACGCGGGTATTCTCTATTCCGTTTTCGGCAAGGAATTTTGATGTTCCGCCTGTTGCAAAGATATTGTAACCTTTTGCCTTCAGCTCCTGAGCAGCTTTCAGCATTTCTACTTTCTGCTTTGGTGTACCGGTTGACATCAGGATATTCTTTTCCGGAATGCGGTAACCTACTGAAAGCATTGATTTCAGTACAGCACACGAAGTATCTTCACCGATACATCCTACTTCTCCGGTTGAAGCCATGTCGACTCCCAATACAGGGTCTGCTTTCTGCAAACGGTTGAATGAGAACTGACTTGCCTTGATTCCAACGTAATCGAGTTCGAACAAGTTCTTTTCTGGTTTTTCTACCGGCAAGCCAAGCATAACCTTTGTTGCAAGTTCAATGAAGTTTATCTTCAATACCTTGCTCACAAACGGGAACGAACGGCTGGCACGCAGGTTACATTCGATTACCTTGATATCGTTTTCACGGGCAAGGAACTGAATGTTGAACGGACCAGAGATATTCAGTTCTTTAGCAATCTGACGAGAAATGCGCTTGATACGGCGAACTGTTTCTACATACAGTTTCTGTGGCGGGAACTGGATAGTTGCATCTCCTGAGTGAACTCCGGCAAACTCAATGTGTTCGCTGATAGCATATGCTACGATTTCTCCGTTTTGTGCTACAGCGTCCATTTCTACTTCTTTGGCATGTTCGATGAACTGGCTTACAACAACCGGATGTTTCTTCGATACATTGGCTGCCAGCTGCAAGAAGCGTTCCAGCTCTTCCTGATTAGAACATACGTTCATGGCTGCTCCTGAAAGCACGTACGACGGACGAACCAATACAGGGAATCCAACTTTCTGTATAAAGGCGTTGATATCTTCCATTGAAGTCAGAGCGCTCCATTCAGGCTGGTCTACACCGATGCGGTCGAGCATAGCCGAGAACTTGTCGCGGTCTTCAGCATTGTCGATGCTCTTGGCAGAAGTTCCCAGGATATTTACTTTCTGAGCATCCAGACGAAGTGCCAGATTGTTTGGAATCTGTCCTCCGGTTGACACGATAACGCCATGAGGATTTTCCAAATCGAGGATATCCATTACACGTTCGAATGTCAGTTCGTCGAAGTACAGACGGTCGCACATATCGTAATCGGTAGATACTGTTTCAGGGTTATAGTTGATCATAACCGAACGGTATCCTTCTTTGCGGATAGTATTCAGCGCCTGAACACCGCACCAGTCAAACTCTACGGATGAACCGATACGGTAAGCACCTGAACCCAGTACGACGATACTCTTGTGGTCGCCCAAATAGTGTACATCGTTTGCCACACCGCTATAAGTCAGATACAGGTAGTTGGTCTGTGCCGGATATTCGGCAGCCAGCGTATCAATCTGTTTAACGACCGGTACGATACCTACGCTCTTACGGTGGTTACGGACATCGATGATAGCATCTTCCATTTCTCCTTCGTAACCGATAGCACGTGCAACCTGGAAATCGGAGAATCCCTGACGTTTTGCCTTGTACAGCAAATCGTTTGGAAGCTGTGACAGCAGCTTGTGGTTGTTGCCCCATTCGTGAAGTTCCTTCGAAGTCTGCATGATGTTCATCAGCTTGTCGAGGAACCACTTGTCAATCTTGGTGAGGTCATGAATCTGGTCTACTGTGTAGCCTGCACGCATAGCCTTTGAGATGACGAAGATACGTTTGTCAGTCGGTTCGCGCAGTGCTTTGTCGATGTCTTCGATAACCAGCTCCTTGTTTTCCACGAAACCGTGCATGCCCTGACCAATCATACGAAGACCTTTCTGGATGGCTTCTTCGAATGTACGGCCGATAGCCATCACTTCGCCGACAGACTTCATGCTTGAGCCCAGCTCACGGTCTACTCCGTGGAACTTACCTAAGTCCCAGCGAGGGATTTTACATACTACATAGTCCAGTGCCGGCTCGAAGAATGCAGAAGTTGTTTTAGTAACCGAGTTCTTCAAATCGAACAAACCGTAACCCAGACCCAACTTGGCAGCAACGAAAGCCAACGGATAACCGGTTGCTTTAGAAGCCAAAGCTGAAGAACGGCTCAGACGAGCGTTTACTTCGATTACACGATAGTCTTCCGATTCGGGGTCGAACGCATACTGAACGTTACATTCTCCTACGATACCGATGTGACGGATAATACGGATTGCAAGTTCACGAAGTTTGTGATATTCACTGTTTGTCAGTGTCTGTGAAGGAGCTATTACGATAGACTCACCGGTATGAATACCCAGCGGGTCGAAGTTTTCCATGTTACATACTGTAATACAGTTGTCGAAACGGTCGCGTACTACTTCGTATTCTACTTCCTTCCAGCCTTTCAAGCTCTTTTCTACCAAAACCTGCGGAGAGAAAGAGAATGCTTTTTCAGCCAGTACGTTCAGTTCTTCTTCGTTATCGCAGAAACCAGATCCCAGACCTCCCAGTGCATATGCCGCACGGATGATAACCGGATAACCCAGTTCTTTGGCAGCACGGCGAGCGTCTTCGATGTTTTCAACAGCTTCACTCTTGATGGTCTTTACATTGATTTCATCCAACTTCTGAACGAACAGTTCACGGTCTTCTGTATCCATGATAGCCTGTACCGGAGTACCGAGTACACGTGCATTGTATTTCTCGAATATTCCTGCCTTGTAAAGAGCAACACCGCAATTCAAGGCTGTCTGGCCACCGAATGACAATAATACGCCATCAGGACGTTCTTTGGCAATAACTTTCTCTACGAAATACGGAGTAACAGGCAAGAAATAGATTTTGTCTGCCACGCCTTCCGAAGTTTGTACGGTAGCAATGTTCGGATTTATCAGGATAGTTTCAATACCTTCTTCCTTCAACGCCTTAAGTGCCTGCGAACCTGAATAGTCGAACTCACCAGCTTCACCGATTTTCAAAGCTCCGGAACCTAACAATAATACTTTCTTTATATTTTCTTTCATTGTTTTCTTTTGTTTTTAATGGATTACAGCAACTTTACAAACTCGTCGAACAGGAACTCTGTATCGGTAGGACCGCTGGCAGCTTCCGGGTGGAACTGTGCAGAGAACCAAGGGTTCTTCTTGTGGCGGATTCCTTCGTTAGAACCATCATTCATATTGATAAACAAAGGTTCCCAGTCGGCTCCTAGTGTATTATTGTCTACGGCATAACCGTGGTTCTGTGAAGTAATGAAACATTTTTCTGTTCCTACCATGCGAACCGGCTGGTTATGGCTGCGGTGACCGTATTTCAATTTGTAAATTTTTGCTCCTCCTGCTTTCGAAAGCAACTGGTTACCCATACAGATTCCGAAAATAGGCAGCTTTTCATTTTGCATAGCTTTACGAATGTTCTGTACAGCAGCATCACAAGTATCAGGGTCACCCGGTCCATTTGAAATGAACAGCCCGTCGAACTCAAGCGAATTGAAATCGTAGTTCCAAGGTACGCGGATAATCTCTACATCACGTTTCAACAAACAGCGGATGATATTCGATTTCACGCCACAGTCCACAAGAACGACTTTCTTCTTGCCTTCACCTTCGTTGTAACGGATTACTTCCTTGCATGACACCTTATCTACGTAATTTACTCCCGCATAAGTTGCTTCAGGAACATTGTCTGGTTCATCATCGAAAACGATTTTTCCCATCATCACACCATGTTCACGCAATACCTTGGTCAGCTCACGTGTATCAATACCTGTAATACCAGGAATCTGTTCACGCTTTAACCAGTCACCCAAGCTCTCTACCGCATTCCAGTGAGAATACTTTTCACTGTAGTCGCTTACAATAATCGCTTCGGCATGAATCTTTTCACTCTCCATAAAAGTAGGCAGACCGTTTGCTTCGATTGTGAAAGGAGGAACTCCATAATTGCCCACCAGCGGATAAGTCAGCGTCATTAACTGACCTGCATACGAAGGATCGGTCAAGCTTTCCGGATAACCGGTCATTGCGGTGTTGAACACAACTTCACCGGCTACCGGCTTCTCATAACCGAACGACTTGCCATGAAAGCGGCTCCCGTCGTCGAGGATTAATGTAACATTTCTCATTTTCTATCTATATCGTTTTCTTTAATATTGTTTTTCTTCTTTATATAAAGGCACCAAAACAGCTAGCGACTTCGTTCTGTAACGTTTCAGAACTGATAAATCTCTTCTACGTAATTGATAAATGCCTGATTGACGAGTTTCACCCCACCCGGTGTCGGATAATCACCGCTGAAGTACCAGTCACCTAAATGTGCCGGACATGCCTCGTGCAATCCATCAAGTGTCTGATATACGATTTCAACCTTTGCCTGTGTACCAGCCGGAGTCAGCAATTGTACCATCTTGGCAGAAATTTCTTCGTCGGTGAATGGAGCATAAATCTCTTTCACGTAATTCACCATCTCTTCCTTCGGAAGTCCAAGCTGTGCTTTCGACTTACGGTATGCTTCTTCTATCACATGCTGCATTCCTCTCTCTTCAAGCAATGCTATCGCGGCCTTGAAAGCAATGAACTGTTCCATACTTGCCATATCAATACCGTAATAATCAGGATAGCGCACCTGTGGAGAGGAAGATACAATCACAATTTTCTTCGGATGAAGACGGTCGAGTATACTGATAATACTCTGTTTCAAGGTAGTACCACGTACGATACTGTCGTCTATAATAACCAGATTGTCTTCATAAGGAATCAAGCTGCCATAAGTTATATCGTACACATGTGTAGCAAGGTCATTACGTGTATTTCCTTCAGCAATGAAAGTACGCAATTTGATATCCTTGATTGCAACTTTCTCACTACGTATACGCTGTGACAGAATCTGCTCCAATTCTGTATGACTCGGCTTGTGTCCCAGGGCCTCAATACGCTGCACTTTCAGTTCATTCAGATAGTTATCGAAACCTTCCAGCATTCCATAAAAGGCAACTTCTGCTGTATTCGGTATAAAAGAGAATACGGTATGTACTACATCGTAGTCTATTGCCTTCAGTATCGGATTAACCAGTTTCTTACCCAACAGTTTACGTTCGCGGTAAATATCGATATCACTTCCTCGACTGAAATAAATCCGTTCGAACGAACAAGCCTTCTTTTCTTTCGGCTCATTGATTTGAGCCAGACGCATTTCTCCCTTTTTGTCTACCAGAATAGCTTGTCCGGGCAGTAACTCATGAATACTGTCAGCCGGCACATTCAATGCTGTCTGTATAACCGGACGTTCGGATGCCAGCACCATGATTTCTTCATCCATATACCAGAATCCCGGACGGATGCCCCATGGATCACGTACAGCAAAACTTTCACCGCTACCAGTCAGCCCACATATCACATAACCTCCATCCCACTTCGGACTGGATGTCTTCAATACGTTAGTCAAATCAATACGGTCTTCAATAGCATGTGTAATATCCATACCCTCCAGCCCTTCAGCCTTACACTCATTGTAAAGACGCTCCACTTCACGGTCCAGGCGATGTCCCACCTGTTCCAACATGATATATGTATCGGCATATTTACGAGGATGCTGTCCGAAGGCAGTAATGTCGGCGAATATTTCATCCACATTTGTCAGATTGAAGTTTCCGCACAAAGCAAGATTCTTGGCACGCCAGTTATTGCGACGCAGAAAAGGATGTACATACGAAATACCACTCTTTCCTGTTGTAGAATAACGTAAGTGTCCCATATAGAGCTCTCCGGCAAAGGGCAAGCACTTTTTCGCATATTCAGCATCATGAAGCTGTTCGGCTGTAAGATCTTTGAAATAGCTGTGTACCGTTCCGAATATTTCAGTAATGGCTCCAGCTCCCAATCCTCTTTCGCGGAACATATATTCCTCTCCCGGATCAGCCTGAAGTTTTACACACGCAAGCCCCGCAGCTTCCTGACCGCGATTATGCTGTTTTTCCATCAGCAAATACAACTTATTAAGCCCGTACATCCACGTGCCATACTTTTCCTGATAATACTCTAGTGGTTTCAGCAAGCGAATCATCGCTACTCCACATTCATGCTTTAGCGGTTCCATATTATTTCGTATCGTTTAGTTGGCTACTCTATATATACAAAAATACCTGAACTTACTGAAAAGTAATTCCAGGTATTTTTATTATTAACGCATTTGCTTAAAATCTTACAAAAGAAAAAATCAGAATGAGTAATGCCTAATGTAGCATTATTCAGAAAAAAGGAAAGCTTCGAGGAAAACAAAATCCCGAAAAGACCTCTGTTTTCCACCACTGCCTGAATCAAATTCTGCAATCTCGAATCCGGAGTAAAACCTTTTTTCTTTACCTGTTTCACTAAACTACACATTAGGGTACATCACAATTCGGGATGCAAAGATAAAGATTTATTGGCATATTTCGAATATGTTTCTTAAAATAATCTACATCTTTTTTAAAAACTTATCTCCCAACTGTAAAAAACAGGTCATACAGGTTATTCTTGCCAGCCTCCTCCAAGTGCTTTATAAAGATTTACCATACTAATCTGCTTGTCGCGTACGGCATTACTCAAACCTATCTGAGCGTCCAGATATCCACGTTGTGCATCCAGCAAATCCATATAACCGATAACTCCGTTCAGATATTGAAGCTGTGCAAGGTCAAGAGTACTTTTCGATGCCTGTTCAAGACGCAGACGAGTTTCATAGATTTCCTTTATCTTATTAAATTCGGCTATGGCATTATAAGCATCTTTAAAGGCATTCAGTACAGCTTTTTCGTATACATAAGCTGCTTGTTCGCAAGCTGCCTTCTTTGCTTTCAGCATCGCACGATTCTTTCCCATAGCAAAAATCGGTTGCAGAATGTTAGCACTCAACAAATGGTAAGGCGATTTCAGTACATCACTCAATGCAGCACTCTCGCTGCCATAAGTAGCAGTCAATGTTATGCGAGGGAACAAATTGGTAAAAGCCACTCCTACCGCAGCATTTGCAGCAATGACAGCCTGCTCTGCCTGACGGATATCCGGCCGGCGCTCCAGCAGTGCTGAAGGCAAACCTACAGGTAAACTGGCAGAAAGCATAACATCTTCGGGCAACACCGAACGTTTGATATGATGTGGATATTCGCCACTCAAAAATGCAATTTCATTTTCTTTCAGAGAAATCTTACGCTCCAAATCAGGAACCAATGTTGCTGTTCGTGCCAACTCCACCTGTGCCTGACGAAAAGCAGTTTCAGAAGTCAGTCCACCTTCGTAACGCACGCGCGCCAAATGCAAACTTTCCCGACGAGCATCTACTGTCTTTTGCACGATAGACAATTCATTATCCAACGCAACCAGCTCAAAGTAAGCCTGAGCAACCTGTGCAACCAGACTCATACGAAGCGCACGCTGATTTTCGACAGATCCCACAAATTCGGCAAGACTCTTATCGCGTGCCCAACGAAGATTGCCCCATAAATCAAGCTCCCACGAAACAGAAGCCTTGGCATCAATCTCATAACCGGATTTATAATGATTGCCTCCATAATTTTCTGCTTCCTTCTCAGCATACACCTTTGCACCGACTGCCGGGAACATATTTGCATAATCAATGCGTTTCATTGCAGCCAACTCCTTAACACGCGCTGCGGCTATCAGCATATCTTTATTATACGACAAGGTCTTACGTATCAATCCTTGCAAGGTCGTATCGGTGTAGAGCTGTTCCCACGGATAATCTCCGATGGAAACAGTGTCTACACTCATGCTGTCGAGCGTTTCGGGCAAGTCCAGTTTCGGACGAGTATAATGTTTGCCCAACTGACAACTGCCCAAAAACAACAGAGTTGTCAGCATGTATAAAAAGCGATAAGTATATTTCGTTCGTTTCATACGTTTCAGGTTTTGTTAATTAGCTTTTTTTGTTTTCAGCTTGTTTTTCGCCTTATAAATCATCACAAAGAAGAAAGGCACAAGCAAGATACCTACCGTTACGGCGACAATCATACCAAAGAATACACCCGTTCCGATAGCTTGACGGCTGGCCGAACCCGGTCCGGTTGCAATAACCATAGGAACCATACCCAGAATGAAAGCCAGTGATGTCATCAGGATAGGACGGAAACGAAGATGAGCTGCATGCAAAGCTGCTTCCACCAGATCTTTTCCATTATCTACTTCCTCTTTGGCAAACTCAACAATCAAAATGGCATTCTTGGCTGCCAGACCAATCAACATAACCAAACCAATCTGGAAATAGGTATCATTTTCCAATCCACATAAAGCTACGCCGGCGTACGCTCCAAGCACAGCTACCGGAAGTGAAATAAGCACGGCAATAGGAATACTCCAACTTTCATACAGTGCAGCAAGGAACAAAAATACGAACAAGAATACCAATGCGATAATGGCTCCGGTCTGACCTCCCGCCTGCTTTTCCTGATAAGAAAGTCCACTCCACTCAACACCAATGTTACTTGGAAGTTTTTCGCGTGCAATCTGTTCCAGAATCTCCATTACCTGTCCGGAGCTGGCGCCATTGGCTGCCGTACCGCGAATAATGGAAGTATTAAACATATTGAATCGCTTAATACTACCCGGACCAGTCGTATAATCGGTTGTACCCAGTGAAGTCAGCGGAATCATATCGCCGTCACTTCCTCTCACGAAATACAAGCCGATATTGTCACGGTGCTCACGATAAGGGGCCTCAGCCTGAATATATACACGATAAATACGGTTGAACATATTAAAGTCGTTCACATATACCGAACCTGTATAAGCTTTCATGGTAGAGAAGACATCTGCCATCGGCACTCCCGACAATTTGACTTTATCACGGTCAACATCGAAATACAACTGAGGTATTTCAGCCTGCAACGAAGTAGAAAGTCCCGCAAACTCCTTACGTTGCGAAGCATAATACATCAATGTATCGGTAGCACGAACCAGATCATCATAAGTTGCATCTCCACGAGCCTCAAGCTGCATTTCGAAACCACCTGAAGTACCCAACCCCGGAATAACAGGAGGAGTAGACAAATAGACCTTGCACTCAGGATACTGCTTCAGTTCATCCTGAACATCCTGCATGATTTGTCCGATAGTTGTATCATCTCGCTGTTTCCATTCTTTCAGTATCACGGTAAGCTGACTGCGGGCCTGACTGGTTCCTACACGCGGACTACTACCGGTAACGTTCTGAACATATTCTACAGACGGATCTTTCATCAGGAAAGCTACAGCTCTGTCGGTTACCTCACGGGTTCTTTCCAGTGTAGTACCTTCCGGAAGTTCAAGCTCTACAGTAAAGAATCCCTGATCTTCAGTAGGAAGGAAGCTGGTAGGAACCAGACGGTGGAACATAAATATACATATAATTACGATACCGAAACCGACTATCACCCGACGCGGATGTTTAACAACTCGCTTTATACCTGCTACATATTTAGTATTTCCAATAGCAAGCCATTTATTGATGAATGTAAACACACGATTTTTCGGCTTATTAGGATCGGTTGGCTTCAAAATGAGCGAACACATTACCGGGCTCAAAGTCAATGCTACAACAGTAGAAAGGATTACAGATACGGCAATAGTCACACTGAACTGGCGATACAGCTGACCTGTAATACCTGACAGGAAACTTACCGGAACGAATACTGCTGCAAGAACCATTGAAGTTGCAATCAAAGCACCTGTCAGTCCGTCCATAGCTTTCTTAGTAGCTTCATATGGACTGAGCTTCTCTTCTTCCATGATACGTTCAACATTTTCTACTACCACAATGGCATCGTCCACCACAATACCGATGGCAAGAATCAATCCCAGCAAAGTAAGCATATTAAGCGAGAAGCCGAATATAAGCATGAAGCCGAATGTTCCGATCAAGGAGATGGGCACAGCCACAATCGGGATAACCGTTGCACGCCAGCTTTGCAGAGAAAGGAATACCACGATAATAACCAGAACCAATGCCTCGAACAAGGTTTTATATACCTCATGAATAGATTCTGAAATATATGTCGTTATATCAAACGGTATCTCATACTGCAATCCTTCGGGGAAATTCTTACTGATTTCCTCCATCGTTTCCTTTACTTTTTCTGCTACATCCATTGCGTTTGCACCAGGCAACATGTAAATACCCAATACAGCCGCATTACCTCCGTTTATACCACTCTCCGTAGTATACGAGGAAGCTTCAAGCGAAACGCGTGCAACATCACGCATACGGATAAGCGAACCGTCGGCATTGGCACGAAGCACGATTTCTTCGAATTGGCTAACCGTAGAAAGACGGCCCTGAGCCGTTATAGGGATGGTAATATCCAATCCGCTGACCGGCTGCTGTCCCAGCACACCAGCTGCCGACTCACGGTTCTGGTCTTTTAAAGCATTCTGAACATCCTGTACAGTCAGTCCAAAATTAGCCAGTTTGGCCGGATCTACCCATATCTGCATCGCGTAATAGCGGCTACCGATATTTGACACACGTCCTACTCCAGGCACACGACGAAGCAAGTCGAGCACATTGATTGTCGCAAAGTTACTCAAATAAATTTCGTCAAACTTCGGATCATCCGAACGAAGACAGATGGTCATCAACTGGCTGGCTGCCTGTTTTTCCACCGAAATACCATTTTGGACAACTTCGGCAGGAAGACTCGATTCCGCCAGCTTGATACGGTTCTGTATTTCTACCGCAGCCAAATCAGGATCTGCTGAAATATCGAATGTTACAGTTGCCGAGAAACCTCCTGAGTTGGAGCTGTTCGACTCCATATAAAGCATACCAGGAGTACCGTTAAGTTCCTGCTCTATCGGTGTAGCAACAGCCTGCGATACAGTCACGGCACTTGCACCCGGATAAGATGCACTGATCTTCACTACCGGAGGAGTGATTTGAGGGTACTGGTCTATCGGCAACATTTGCAGTCCGATAATACCCACAATAACTATTAATATAGAGATGACAGCCGAAAAGACCGGTCTGTCGATAAAGAAACTCACTTTCATGAATCGTAAAGTTTAATGGGTTAATATGGTTAATCCTCTTTCTGCTCTTCCGACTCTGCCTTCGGAGCCTCACCTACACGGACTTTCAGTCCCGGAGTCAGTTTGTGGTAACCTTCAGTTACAATCATTTCTCCCGGTGCAAGTCCTCTTTCTACTACCATATTATTCTGGAATTCAGGTCCAAGTTCGATAAAACGCTTTTCTACAGTAGAGTCACGGCGCATTACGAAAACATAGGCTCCACCCTTTTCTATAATCAATGATTTTTGTGGAACAACGGTAGCATTTTCACGTACATCAAGCAAAAGTTTTACCTTGGTAAACTGTCCCGGCAAAAGAACATGCTCAGGATTTGCCATTTCTGCACGTACGGAGAATGTTCCGGTTTTCGGATTAACCTGAGGCTCCGCAAAATCTACTACACCTTTCTGTTCGTATACACTGTTGTCGGGCAAAGTAATAGTAACAGTAGGCTGCCATGAGCGAGTAGAATCTTTCTGTCCCAATGTAACATTACGCTCCTTACTTTTCAGATAATCGAGTGCCGTCATACTGAAATCGACAAGCACTGTATCACTTTTCACGATAGTAGCAAGCAACGATTTACCGCTTCCGCCTACTAAAGTTCCCAAATCGACGTGTCTTTCACTTATCTGACCGGAAATAGGAGAACGAACAATCGTATATCCCAATTCAAGTTCTGCCTGATCCAGATCAGCACGGCTCATACCAACACTGGCCACAGCCGTTTCGTATGCAGCTACAGCATTATCAAGGTCAAGCTGGCTGGCAGCATTCTGCTGATACAATGGCCGGATACGTTCCAGGTCACGTTCAGCCTTACGGGCCTGAGCCTCATCTTTCTTCAACTGCGCACGTACCTTATCGGCTTTGGCACGATACTGGTCTTGATTGATAACAAAAAGTACCTGATTACGTTTTACATATGTACCCTCGGCAAATAACATCTGTTCAAGGAAACCTTCCACACGGGCACGGACCTCGACGAATTGTTGCGCACGAATACGGCCTACGTATTCTCCATACAATTCTACATCCTGTTGCTGAACAGGAGCAACACAAACTATAGGAGCTTCAGGCTCAACATGCTTTTCTCGTGTGAGAAACAAATAAAGTGCAATGATAATGACGATGCCGATTGCAGCATAAATACTCTGCTTCTTTTTTAACTTTAATTCTTTCCTTGTCAAAAAACGTTTCATACTTTCTTTTTGATTTTTTTATTATTAGATGCCATAGGAACAAGGGCAATACTTGTGCCAAAGGTACGAAAATATTTTTGTATATTGAAAATCAGAGCATCATGACAAACGAATATAAACAGAAGTTGAGGATTTTTCTGATAAGTTGTGGAAATTATCCACAATCAAGCCACATTTTTATTCCCCATTTTCTCTTCTCCTATCTCCCTATAAAAAGAAACATGCAAAATATTTTCCTCGTTCTTTTCTAAAAGAATCAACACCAACATTCAGATTCCCATGATGTTTTTCCTATCTTTTTCATGCTTTCAGAACGGGAAAGCTCGCCTCTGAATAATATTTTTGCTAACTTTGCATCCGAAAAAAATCTTTAAACAAAATGATATTAGAGGAACATTTAGAAACTACTGTAAAGGTTCACGACCAGCAGTTGCACCGGCGAGTTGATCTTTTGCTTCGTACAGGAAAACTTTTGGTAGAGAGTTTGGCTGATACCAATCGAATTGTGAGAAACATGAAGCGTACAGCAGCTTATTTAGGTATTCCCGAAGAAAAGTTGCACATTAACGTAAGTTTCACCATGCTGATGGTGAATGTAAGTGACGGCGATTATTCGTTTACAAAATTCCAGCGAATCGAAGGACATGGCGTAAACATGACTGCTATTTCTGAAGTGAGCAAACTCTCATGGAGAGCTATAGAAAATGACTACACGCTCGACCAGTATGAAGAAGAGCTAGAGAAAATACGTACCAAGAAGCGTAATTATACTCCCCTGCAAGTCGCTATCGGAGCAGGTTTTGCCTGTGGAGGATTCTGTATTCAGTTCGGTTGCGACTGGATGGCATTCTTATATGCGTCTATTGCCGCTATTATCGGTATGCGCGTAAGACAGAAATGTAACGAGTCGGGCTTGAATCATTATATGGGTATTGCCATTTCTGCATTCATTGCTACTATGATAGCATGGGCCTCTACCTTCCTTCCTGCCGAATGGACTAATACTCCGTGGCATCCGTTGCTGGCATGCGCACTGTTCATCGTGCCGGGGGTTCCATTGATTAACTTTGTAGACGATATGCTCGACAATTACATACAAGTAGGTATCGTACGTGCTGTCAATACCTTGTTAATGGTGGCAGCTATGGCATTCGGTATTGCCTTTGCTGTAAAATTATGTAGCATCGCCGACTTCTTCCCAACTATCAGTATGGTTCCTCACCACGCTTATTGGGAATATGCACTTGCCGCAGCTATCTCGGCCATGGGCTTCTCTATGATCTTCAATATCCAACGCCGGTTATTATGGGTAGTAGCTATAGGAGGAATACTCGCTGTATGTACCCGTAATTTCGTAAACCTTGGACCAAGCACAGACAACATTGGTCTGGATATGGGTCTGGTTATCGGTTCGTTTGCCGGTTCTGTATTGGTTAGCTTAATTGCAATTAAAGCCGTACACTGGTTCCATGTGCCCAACCATGTGCTAACCATCCCATCTGTCATCCCTATGATTCCGGGAGTATTGATGTATCGCATGCTGTTCGGTTTAATCAATATGAACGTTCAGTCAATCGATCAAGTTACCCCGCTGATGAAGGCTATCGAAAGTGGTGTAAACTCAGGACTGGTTATTATGTGTATTGCGTTAGGTGTTGCTATTCCTAATATCTTCGGACGTAAATATATCGCGTCATCAAAGAACAAACGTCTTGTAGCTATCTTGAAAGAGCGTAGAGCAAGAGGTAAGTTTGTAGAATGGTAATACAGACAATATAAATAAGGAGTAAGTAAAGGGCGAAAAGTTAAGATATCCAAATATCATAATCTTTCGCCTTTTATATTTGTTTAAAAAAAGAACTGCCTGTTTCAGGCAAATAATAATTCAATATAAATATATACAATATTATGATCAGACTAAACGTATTTATCAGAGTAAAAGAAGAAAAACGTGAAGCAGTACTCGTTGCTGCTAAAGAACTTGTAACAGCATCTCAAAAAGATAAAGGCTGTATTGCTTACGATGTATTCGAAAGTGCAACTCGCCACGATGTACTGATGATTTGCGAAACATGGAAAGATGCAGAAGCATTGTCAGCTCATGAACATACTCCTCACTTTATGACACTGGTTCCACAGATAGAAGAACTGGCTGAAATGAAGATAGAGAAATTCGAATTCTAAAATACAGTATACGGCATTTGTCCTCTGATGGAACAAATGCCGTATTTTTTATAAAGCATTACATTTCAAACTTTGTATTCCGCATATCTCCTGTTTCAGCAAACGCTATATGCATCTTCAGTGCATTACGCAATGACATAGGAGTATGACATCTTTTTCCTTCCGAAAGCTTCAGATAATCCCAAAGCAGCTCTTTATAATCAGGATGAGCACAGTTTTCAATGATACAACGTGCACGCTGTGAAGGTGACTTGCCACGCAAATCGGCAACGCCTTGCTCGGTAACCAAGATGCGTACATCATGTTCAGTACTGTCCACATGCGAAACATGAGGAACAATCGATGAAATAAGTCCATCTTTAGCCGTAGAAGGAGTAGTAAATATGGAGAGATAGGCATTTCGTGCAAAATCGGCCGAACCTCCAATTCCATTCATCATCTTGCTGCCTAAGACATGTGTACTGTTGACATTGCCAAATATATCTGCTTCCAGGGCTGTATTGACCGCTATTATTCCCAAACGACGAATCATTTCGGGATGATTGGTTATCTCCTGCGGACGCAACAAGACTCTTTCTTTCATCACGTCAATATTATCGTAAAGCATATCCAGACGGTCATCAGACAATGTCAACGAACTTCCGGCAACAAAACGGATGCGCTCTTGCATCATCAGATCGATAACTGAATTTTGAATGACTTCCGTATACATGGAAAATGCCGGGAGTTTTTTATCGGCTCCCAATGCCCCTAACACAGCATTAGCTATATTACCTACCCCTGACTGCAATGGCAGAAATTCTCGTGGTATGGCTCCCCGCTGATATTCTCCCAAAAGAAAATCTGCAACATTCTGCCCAATCCGACTAGTAGTATCATTCAGTGGAGTAAAAGCTGCTATCCGATCTCGTTCATTCGTGCGAACCACTCCTACAACCTTTTCCGGATTAACCCTTACACTGATACTTCCTGCGCGATCATTTACCCGATAAATCGGAATCTCTCTTCGGTATGGTGGAGCATCAGGAATATAGATATCATGCATTCCGGTCAACTTGCTGGCATGGGCTTCGTTTAACTCAATAATAACTTTATGGGCAACCTGTATCAAGGTAGGAGAAATTCCGACCGATGTACTAAGCACAATATCTCCTTCTTCTGTGATGTCGGATGCCTCAACAATAGCTACATCTATATCTCCCAGAAAACCGTAACGTACATCCTGACCTATCTGCGAAAGATGCACGTCATAATACTGTACTTCTCCTGCATTGATAGCATTACGCATTTCTTTATTCGACTGAAAAGGAGTACGAAAAGCTACGGCATGTGCCTGTACCAATGCAGAATCAACTTGACTTCCGGTAGCTCCTCCGGTTATAAGTCCAACTTTAAACTCTTTAACTTCACTGTGTAGTTTTTCGGCATAAACGGCCAAAGCAGCCGGAACAGCCTTAGGTGTTCCCACAGACGAGAAGCCTCCTATGCCTATCGTGTTTCCATTATGAATACTGGCGGCAGCTTCTTCTGCCGATATAAAAGAATATTTCATGTTGTAACAAATGTATCAGTTATAATATTTTGACAGCAAAATTAGGACAGATTGTTTAAAATAGCAATACAAAAAGTATTTTTTATAACCATTTATCAAATCACACAGAGTTCAAAAGAGGTAAAGAAAAATAAAAAGAGATATACTTTTTATTTTCAGTATATCTCTTTTTCTGAAGAGCCGAAAGCGGGACTCGAACCCGCGACTTACTCATTACGAATGTATTATCAGACTGCATGTTAATACTTTGAGTGTTAATTTGTTACGGTGATTTTTTATTTTTCAAAAGATACTTTTATGACAATTAATTGACTTCTTATAGGTAAAGTCCTCATTGTTAAAAGCCAAGATAATGGAAGAAACTACAAGTAATGTAGAACTTACTATAAACAAAAATTTTATGTGTGGAATATATGATATAAAAAAATAAGTTATAAACATATATATGATATTAATTGCAATCATAATCATAGGGATCAAGTAATACCTTTTTTTCATATCTTTTGTTGCTATATCATAAAACATAGGAATGAATAATAGTTGCAGTGAAGGAATAATAACATGTGAATCATCTTTATTTATATCATTATATAATGAAAGAAATAGCTGTGAAATTATTATTAATGCAACCGAAATATATATAGATACCTTACTTTGAATAACTCTTAAAAATAAATTTCTTTTCTTTTTTGCTATTTCCTTTATTTTTAATTTACTATTTGCTTCTTCTTCGAAATAGCAATCCCATACATGTACAGATATTTCATGTATGTTCTCATTCGTAAATTTGTTGTTTATTTCAAGTAAATATCTTTTCAATCTTTCAGACCATTTATTAAACGAAGTATAACCTTCATCTATAACAGCTCTTCCTATGTTTACTATCGAATCATCACATACGTTATAAATATCATACCATCCTCTTTCTGTTCTTATACACGGTTGATTATCTTTAGCATATTTTACATACTCATCAGCTGTTACCATACCGTCAAATCTCATATAGTAAGTCATATCACAATCTTAAACTACCAACAACCAAATTATATGAACGAATATCCTCTTTAGGCACGATAAAATCGGGAAACTCCGGATTGTAGGAACGGCAAATAACACTGTCACCGTTGTCATATATTCTCTTAATCACAACTCCCTGAGTTGTGTCAAGTACATGCACTCTGCCCCACTGGAGGAACCTCTTTTCGTTTACCTTCAGGCAAGCTACTTCATCGCCGGCAAAGTATTCAGGTTCCATACTCCTACCAACTACACGGATCGTAAAATCGTATTTCGGAAAAACACTGATTACCGGAACTTCTTCACACTGATATTCTGTTATTCCTTCTACGGTATCAGTCAATGTTCCGGCGGCTGCATCATAAGGGATGCGAGGACGTGTGTCTTTTCTATCAATGCTAGATTTTAAGATATTATTTTCTTTTTCATTTAGCATTTCTCCTCTGCCAGTTATAAGCCATTCTGTATTTAATTCAGGAAAAGCTTTAGATATTCTATCAATAGTACTTTTTCTTGTGCTATCGCTTAATTTGGAAAAAGCTCCATTACTCAGCCCTACAATTTGTTCAAACTGCTTTGCTGTAAGAGATTTGCAGCTGATAAATTCTTTAGCACGTTCTAATAGTCCCATATTACAAAATATAATAAATGTTAATAAATAGCCTTTTTATTAGAATATCTATTCACAACAATAGAATATCTATTATCTTTGTACCAAGAAACAAAGAAAGAAAGTAACCTGATACAAACAAAAAAGAAGCGGCTACATAGTAGACACTCAATCTCTTTCTACAAAGATAGCTATTTCTTTTCTGTTTGCATAGAAATTTATCTAAAAATGGAGAAAGTAACAGTATCAGACATCCAGAAAATCAAGCCAGGAACATCTATGACTTGGCATTTAGAAGGGAACGCATGTTTATGCGCAAAACAACTTGCATACGAATGCGGATTTAGACGTATAAACCCCGAAGTTGAAAGATACAAAGTAAGCATTAACCGCAAAGAATCAAAGATAACTATAACCGCAATACCTAAAAAATTATGAATATGAACACTATCAGTAAGATTGCACTAGCCATAGCAGTAGCTGTTATGTCAGTAATAATTCTATCCAACCACAAGAACTATTCTTCCAAAATAGTAAGTAACCTAAGCGAAAACGCAATAGAGTCTATTAAGTGCAAGGTTGGACCTGATGCCGGGAATGCAGAAATAGCAAGAGAATACCTAAACAATAAATCATTTTACGATGCTCAATGAAACTGCAATAATGATAACAATGAATGACAAGACTTTCGGCCTTCGCGAGTCTGCGTCTATTGTTGGAGGTATGACACGGCTTCAAAATCTTCTTGATAGGGGAGCTATAAGATATACCAAGAAGAGCGAGAAACAAAACGCCAAACTATTCTGCAATGCATGGGATGTATTGAAGCATGCATCACTGGAGCGTGCCGGTGTAGGAAGACCACGCAAATCAAACGCCAATTAGTTCAACGGATAGAACGGAAGTTTCCTAAACTTCAGATCCGAGTTCGATTCTCGGATTGGTGACTATTTATTACGGTCTTTGACATTTTTGACATAAAACATGCTTTAAAAAAGAAATGTTGCCTAGCGGAAACGCTGTTATGGCTTCTAGGCTTTTTTATAGCATTATATTCCAAGTTCTTAAAGATAAGAAATTGCTTTAGATTTTAGCTGGGTATGTCCCTTAATGACAAGATTGCGCTTGCGGCTACCCCTGTGGTAAGATTCCACCAGTTTAAAACTGTGTTAGGTTTAAGCCTTCGAGGGGAACAGTTTTTTAAAATCAATTATTATGGAAGAAATGAAAAAGTACACAGGTACAAAAGAAGTTTCTGCTAAACCAATGAGTTTAGGAGAATTTAGAGCTTATTCCGGAAGAGATCCTTATGCAAATACAGAAAATCCGGGAGATTCTTACATGGGATATCTGGTAAAGTATGAGGACGGTTACGAAAGTTGGTCGCCAAAGAATGTATTCGAAAAAGCATACCAATGCACAGAAACGTTTGTTGATAGGCTTCGTTTAGAATACAATATAGAGGTTTCAAAATTGAATAAGTTGTCTGCTTTTATTAAATCAGACTTATTTAATAAATTATCGGAGCACAAGAAAAAGCGGCTGTATATTCAGGAAAATACCATGCAGAACTTTGTTAAAGTCTTATTTGAAAGACTTATGGATGAACTTCCCCCTGAAATGGGTTGCACTAGCTCATCCTCACCAAATTGCGAAAATATTAATAAAAATGAATGATAAAAGAGGATAAGCCATATTGGATGAACACACGTTGTTGATGTAATGTGTTAGTGTTTTTCATAATTTTTTTACTAGTTGGTTCTTCCTGCCTGTGAAGGTCGGAAGTCACGGATTGGTAGCTCAGTCGGTCAGAGCAGCAGACTCATAATCTGAAGGTCCACGGTTCAAGCCCGTGCCGATCCACACATTTTCTCATTAATTTGTAGAATGAGGGAGCCGTAAACCCTATAAACGTAGCCATTCCAAGGTAGCGGTGGCAGGCTGAAGTGAAGAATTTTTTCGGCACACATCAGGTTCGAGTCCTGTATCAGCCACATCAATAGATTTCTTTTTAGGTGAAGCACCAGTACGCCAGGGCGTTTGATTGTCGTATGCGTTGGAAATGCGTTGGGAATGAGTTCCGGTTGATGCGTGTCAAGTAGTCAGAAAAGCTGCTGTTAGATAATACAGAAAAGCATGGCAAAAAACAAGCAGACATATCAGGCAAGATGTCCCGCAAGACGTTCCGCAAGATGACGGCAAAAGACAACAGTCTACGAGCTAGTAATGCAAACCTTAAAAAACAATCTGGAGATAATTTAATAGCAGATTTTTTTTACCAGTCTGCTAAATGGGATAATTATATTCTTTTGTGAAAAATATCTAGCAAAAGATAGCATTTGCTAGCATTTGCTAAGTTTTGCTAAGCTTGCTAGCAAATGCTAATATCTGCTATGTATTTCAATTTAATCTAACAAAAATAAGGTTTAAAAACAAAAATACACAACAAGAATAAATAATTAATAATCAATTATTTATATATCTCAAAACAATATAACATCTAGCAAATGCCAGCAAATGCTAGCAAATGCTATAGATAATGATATATAATAGTTATTGATAATATAACCCCTTTATATTTCCCCTTTGAATTTTACAGCTTGCCGGAGTTTATCCGGCAGGCTTTTTTTATAACCTAAAAAATAAAAAGTCATGGAAGAAAAAGAAAAAAAATCTGTTCTCCTTTTTGGTGAAAAGCCTAACGGTGATGTCGTAGTCATTCTTAAAGAGGATGACAGTTATTCTGAGAAAACAATCACGCTGGACGAAGCACAACAGCGTCAGTTAAAAGGTTACCTTGAACTTAAACTACAGAAATTATGAGTAACGTATCAATGAAACTGAGTGAGTTTGCAAATTACAATGCAGACAATATCCTGGAATGCGAAAGTGTAAAAGAAAAGGTTATTGACATATATAACCTTATGTGGGGAAAATCTGGTGAAGCTTTTTTCGAAAGAGAAAGCCAGAACTTTCACAAACTGCTGTCAGAAAATGTTAACCTGAAAAAATGCACAGCATTTTCGATATATACAGCAATGATAGATCTTGCAGTATGCAATCTTAGCGTAGAACCAGGTGCACAAGCTTTAGCATATCTTATACCAAGATCTGTAAATATCGGGAAAAATCAGAGAGGAGAAAATGTTTATGAAGCAAGATGCAATCTGAAAATATCAGGTTACGGAGAACTTTCAATGAGAACAGCTTCCGGACAAATATTATATGCAGACAATCCTGTAGTTGTATATGACAATGACAATTTCTCCTGCTCGGTTACAGGTGATATCAAGAACGTAGAATATAAGTGCAATCTTCCTCATAAAGGACATGCTGCAATAGGTTGTTTTATCAGAATAGTCAGACCTGACCGTTCTGTTGACTACTCCTGGCTATTGGAAGAAGATATTGAACGCCTGAAAGCATATTCTTCCAAAGCAAACAAACGGTGGAACGAACAGTCTAAACAATGGGAAAGCAAAGCAAATGATCTGTATAGCAGTAACGGAGGGCAAATAGATACCGGCTTTCTGATAGCAAAGACTATCAAGCACGCCTTCAAAACATACCCAAAGCTTAGAATTGGAAAATATTCTGTAATGCAATCAGACGACGATCCCTCAAATATGGATGATATATATAACATGGAAGTCGTAAAGAAGGATAATGAAAAAGATCCAAAACAGTTTGGCCCCGAATTGAACAATGTAGCCAATGGTGTCAAAATTGATTCAGGCAATAAAAAAGATGATGATGATGATCAACCGTTTTAATCAGTAAGAAATAAAAAAAATTATGGAAAATCAGATTATCAAGCAAAACGAAATATCCGATATAGCTCGGATCGCCCCGGATGCAATAACAAACAATCAGACTTCTGCACAGGCTTGCCTTGATTTCGGGGAAAAGCTTCTGGAAATGGCAGAAAATAGAATGAATGATGAAATGGATGAAAAGCTCCGTAAGTACATTAACAAGTCACGTGCTACGGTAACAACAATGACCGAACGGAGAAAGCCAGTAACACAGTTATTTGACAACATACGCTCAGGATTCACCGACCTGGAAAGAATGATTGATCCCAAAGTTCCTGGGACTCCGGCGAACAGAGCACAAAAACTACGTGACAACTACGCACGCATGAAGCTTGAAGAGGAACAGAAACGTAGAAGGGAAGCCGAACTCAAGGCTCAAATGGAACAGGCAAGGACAAGATACCGTGATGAATGCGAAAAGGAGTTGTTTAACTTCTTCAACAATAAAACTACACAGGCTATCAATCGTCTGATAAGCCTTAACGGAAGTCTTGAACTTTCAAACTTTGATGCAGTATCAGCTGAAATAACTTCTTTCGACTGCAATTTTCCAGTATCAGAACTATCAAGATACACTTTTGCAGTACTCCTTCCTTCCTCTCTTTCCATGCAGGAAATTCAGGAGATACAGAAGTCAGTATTAGAAAAAGGAAAGGCTTTGATGGATCAATATTCTTTCGACGTTTCGGGACAGAAAGATTCAATAATACAGCTACTTCCGTCCAAATACAATGAACTTTCTGCCATCGAGCAGCAGAAAAAGACGGATATGGAAGCAGCTTCCCGTCGTCAGGAGGAAATGAAACGAAAGGAACAAGAGGAACATATTAAACAAGAAATTGCCCGACAGCAGGAGGAACAACGCAGGAAACAGGAAGAGGAACTCAAAAAAAGACAGGCTAATGTAGATGGGCTATTTGCAACTTCAGCAGCTAGCATGGTGGCATCTTCTCCTCAGAAAAAAGTAAAGGTAAGGAAAGTCGTTACTATAAAAAATTCAAAAGGATATGCTGATCTGTTCAACTATTGGTGGATTGGTGAAGGGCAATACCTAAGCAAAGAAGAACTTGAAAAGGTTTTCAAAAAGCAGATATCTTTTGCTGAGAAAGCTGCCAACCAGCAAAATCCTGACTTTATTAAGTCTGAAAATATCGACTATGTTGATGACGTAAAAGCTAAATAATGAATCCTGATAATTATTACAACAGAAATGAAGTAAGCAATTCTGATCTAACAGAACTTAAAAACATTCTTTATCCCCGATTACAGTTCGGGGATAAGGAAAAAATATTTGCTTTCGGATCTCTTGTAGATGCAATAATAACAGAACCAGCACGTGTGAATTTCTATCAGTTGACTGTTGACGACGTAAAATATACAGAAGAAGATTTTGCTCTTGCAAGGGAAATGCACAAATCTTTACTTATGGAAGCCAGGAAGGATCAGTTTCTTGCCTATGTCCTACAAAACTCCGACACCCAGAAATTTATGGTAAAGGACCGTGATTTTGAGTATTGCGGATTTAAATATCGTCTTCCTACACGCTGCAAATGGGATTGGTTTCTTCCGTCTGTCGGATTCGGAGGCGACCTAAAGACAACCTTTGCAGCTACTCAGACACAATTCGATGAAGCTGTAGATTTCTTTGATTGGGACCGTAGCCGTGCATGGTACATGGATATTGCTGGATCTGATAAAGATTTTATCTACGCTATCAGTAAGAAGAACTGCAAGGTTTTCAAGAAATTCATTAATCGTGGAGATCAGGTATACGAAAGAGGATTCGACAAGTACAATGACCTTGCGTTCAAATATTACCTGTTTGTGGTATGAAAATATTATGTGTAATAACAGAAACCGGACTAACTCCTAAGCATGAAAGCGACAGGGAAGAATTCAAGAAGCTTAAAAGGAATGCTGAAGTAGTAGTAGAAATAAAAAAAGGAAGAAACATTGAATTTCACAAAAAATACTTTGCGTTATTAAAGCTAACCTTTGAAAACTTTCCTGAATGGCTTGAAGATACGCTTAATGTTCATTCTGTAGAAGATCTCCGTACCAGAATTAAAATAGATTTAGGCTTATATGATATTTCTCATTACGGTAATCAGTCTATAATAGTACCAAAGTCTATTGCATTTGACAAAATGGATGAAACGGAGTTTGAAAAATTCTATAGAATGTCTGTTAACCATATCATAAAAAACTACTTGAAAGGAGTTAGCAACGAGCAAATAGAGGAGGAAATATGGAAATTCCTATAAAACTTAATATAACACCTTATGAGTATCAGAGAGAAGGAATAGAGCAGGGATTGAAATGGAAAAGACTTTTTTTAGGTGATGAACCAGGTCTTGGTAAAACAGCCCAATCTATTGGAATAGTAAATACTGCAGGTGCTTATCCAGCTCTAGTAATTTGTCCTTCGTCTTTAAAAATAAACTGGAAGAGGGAGTTTGAAAAATTTGCAGGTGCGGAGGCACTTATACTCAATGATAGCGTAAAAGCTACATGGGGGTATCTACTCCAAATGCATAATGCCAATGTTTGTATCTGCAATTATGAAAGTCTTAAAAAGTTTTTCGTTTGGCAGTATAAAAAGGGAGATAGGTTGAAAGATATTGTCTTCAGCCCATTTATAAACTTATTTAAATCTGTCATAATAGACGAAAGCCATAGATGTAAAGATCCTGGAGCGCAACAGTCTAAGTTCATTGCCGGATTAGCTCATGGAAAGGAATATATCATGCTTCTGACCGGTACACCCGTAGTTAATCGTCCGCGTGATCTTATATCCCAGCTTGCAATCATGAACCGTTTGAAAGATTTTGGAGGTAATTCCTATTTTATTGCAAGATACGGTGACGGTGACAATCTGGATGAACTGTCTCAAAAGCTCTATGAAACATGTCTTGTAAGACGAGAAAAGAAGGATGTTCTTACACAACTCCCAGATAAGACTAGAGTAGACATTTATATCGATCTGGAGAGAGAAGCAAAACCTGAATACTATGAGGCTTACAAAATGGCCGAAGAAAACCTGAAGGAATATCTTATGACATACAGACAATGCACCGAAAGCCAAGCAAGGGCGAAAATGAGAAACAAGGCTCTTGTGCAGTTTATGGAGCTTAGAAGTCTTGTAGCAATATGCAAGGTAGATCCGGTAATAGACTTTGTCCGTGACTTTATAGCTACGGGGAAAAAGATTGTGCTGTTTTGTGCTGCTCATGTTATTGTAGATACCATTAAGCACGCTTTCCCTGATGCCGTTATGGTTACTGGAAGACAAGATTTTGTCGCAAAACAGGCAGCCGTGGATGTATTTCAGAACAGATCGGAAATACAAATCATAATTTGTTCCATCAAGGCAGCAGGCGTTGGACTTACTCTTACGGCCAGTTCTACGGTGTTATTCATTGAACAACCCTGGACCTATGCGGATCTTGTGCAATGTGAAGACCGTTGTCACCGAATAGGTCAAAAAGACAATGTTACGGTATACAATGCTCTTGGTCAGGGAAGCATCGATTACCGGATATACAGCCTTATCCAAAAGAAAAGAAGCATAGTCAGCCAGATCACGGCTTCCTCTGACGACATTCCAAAGGACGAATGCTATTTCGATGAACTTGTAAACCTGCTGCTCTATGATAAGCAAGAAGAGTCAGGAAGCGATACTTGAATCACTTGAATATGTCATAGGACTATTCCCTGACACAAACAGAGGATATAACCTTTCCAGACAATATCGGAAAGCTTTAAAAGAGTATATGCGTGAAAACAAAATAAATCATGAAAGAAAGAAAAACACCATTGCGGAGAAAATCTCCTCTTCGTCGTGTACAGTTAAAAAGGACAAGCAAAAAGCAGGATGAACTTAACAGAAAGATGAACTACATTAAAAGGAACCTTCCTGAAAGATGTTGTATTTGCGGTCGTGAAGCTGTCGATCCTGCACATCTACTACCCCGCTCTACATATCCTGAATATTATACGGAACAATGGAATGTCGTACCAATGTGCCGCGAACATCATAATCTGTACGATAATGATCTAGAATTCCGTCAAAAGCAAACAAAACTGTTTAACATAGTGCTTGAACATGACGAATGTGCAGCACACAGATATTTTAGAAAATGAATATAACTAAAACAATAGCAGAACAAGTTGCTACAAAAATGATACAGCCTATAAAAGACTGTATAGAAAAGAATAGAGCAGAATTGACTGATATAGCCTTACTTGCTATAAAAAGAAGCCTCCCTCCTGGCTTGTATGAATTATACAAGCCAGGATATTTCAATAAATCAAGAGTTGTTAACCTTGTCAATGGTTCGCAATTCATAAGAGTAGAAATGAAAGAATATGTCCCTTCAAGAGATTATTCAAACAATTTTATCTGTACTCCAGAAGAGGCAGAGAATGTAAACAGAATTACGACTGAAACAGATTCTCTTCTAGATGAAAAGGGACGTGTATATAATTCCATAGTTAGCACTTTACTCGTCCTACGTACATCAAAAAAAGTAAAGGATTCTTTCCCCGAAGCGTATGAGTACATCAAGGAGTATGAAGAAAAGAAAACTACGGAAGTATCTCTTCCGGTAGAATCAATAATGAAATCAATAAACAAATACAGAAAGGAGTAAAACCATGTCAAAGAAAAAAAATGAAGTAAGGATAGAAACAAGAAAGGACGAAGTAAAGTATACTACAAGCGATACTAAACGTATGCTTGGAAAATTTCTAGTACATGATCTTAAAAGGAAATGGAATGAAGCTTTTACAGACGAAGATACAGGAGAAGTTGTCAATATAGAAAGAAACGAAATTATTCTTGAAGCTGGAACCTATCTTGGCAAAGAAGAACTTGCGACTATCAGCTTTTATATTCAGGAAGGTTCTGTTACTGAGGTAGAAGTATCTAATCAACGTCGTATGGCTTACGAATCCAGCTATAACGGTTTGCATCCGTTCATAGCGCAAGTATTTCTAGATAAGAAGAAGAAGTTCCTTTTGAAAGCTCAGTCCATAGATCAGGCGAGGGAAATAGTCAAGGATTTTACCGAGCTTAACAACAAGGGACAGTTCCGCATTACCATGATCAAGGAGTTTGACTTCTGTCCTATCATAGTTGATCGCCTTTCCGTTACTCCACTGGATGAAGTAGAACAGATAATCATTGACAATTCGGAACTGTATTCAGAAGAGGAGATAAACAAGATACTTGGAGAAAACAGGGACGAGGAACCGGAGTCTAAGTTCTACAGCATAACCGCAAGAGTTTGTTATTCCTCAAGCGAGGACACCGAGGACAAGGAAGAGCTGAAGCAGTCATTCATCGTACAGACGTATACGGCGGAAAGAGGGATGATGCTTATCAACAAGTACATCAACGACGAGCAAGATCGTCTGGAGAAAGAATGCAAGGAAAAAGACAGAGGATTTCTTCGTAAGATCATACATGCTTACATAGAAGAGTCATCAATCATACCAATCAACCAATATATACCGGAGGAATTCAGCTTAGCCTATGTCGAAGAATAGAATGAGTATCTCTGAATTTATGAAATTACAGAGCAATACTAAAGAGAAAAAGTCCAGACACAACGATGAAGAACATCATCTGCAATGTACGTGTGTTAAATGGTTTCGGATTCAATATCCTAAACTCCATTACATTCTTTTTGCCGTCCCCAATGCGGGGAAAAGAGATCCGCGTATAGGAGCCTACATGAAGGAAGAAGGTCTTTTGCCAGGTGCCCCTGATCTTATTCTTCTTAAAAGCAACAGAAGTTATTGCGCCCTGTGCATCGAAATGAAGACAAAGACAGGCCGGCAGCAACCGTCCCAAAAGAAATGGGAAATGGAGGCAAAGAAAAACGACATCATGTATGTTATATGCCGGTCACTGGAAGAGTTCAAGAAAGTTATAACAGAATATTTTGAAGACATGACATGAAAAGGAATTCATTTCTGCTGTATGTAGACTCAATGGATGTGCTGACAGAATTATCTGACGTACAGGCTGGCAAACTTATCAAAGCTATGGTTCTATATCAGAAGCATCTTTCTGATCCTGATAATATGGAATATGAAGAATACCTGTCTGACTCGATAATAAAGATAGCCTTTACTCCTATTAAACTACAGTTTGACAGAGATTACGCTAAATACAAGGAGGTATGTCTTAAAAGAGCTAGTGCAGGCAGAAAGGGAGGATTAAACAAGGCAAAGGCTTCCGTGAGTAAATCTCCGGAAGCCTTTAGTATAAATCCGGTTAAATCCTTCTCTGAAATGATAGAGGAGCTTGTATCTGACCAGCTTTGGATAGAGCAGATGTGCAGGCAATCCGGTATAAACTCCGGAACATTTCTGAATATATCTAAAGAACAGATAACAAAATTCTTTGACTACATCACAGCTACAGGTCAGGAAAGCACTGTACTAAGTACAAATGACGCGAAAAGAAGATTTTTCTGGTGGTGGAAAAATCAGGGTATTCAGGAATATAAATCTAATGGAAATGACACAGGGAACAACAGAAGACCATTTAGGGGTAAAGCAGATACTAAACCTTGTACAGAGGCAAAAAAAGATTATTCAGGAAAAATCGAAATACGATCTGACCGACTATGACGAATTCGACAAACATTGCCTGATGATTGAACAGCTCGGAGATGCGTACATGAAGAGGGAGTTCAGGGAATTTGTGGTTGACGACTACAACAAGAGAGTTATACAGTTTCTTGTGTACTACTTCAACGATTGCCCGCTGGCGGAAAAGGTATTCCCGGAGGAAGACTACAAAGTACACAAGAATCTGATGATCCTCGGGAATGCAGGTACCGGAAAGACTCTTCTAATGCAGATATTTTCAGACTATCTCAAGCTTACCGGAAATCCCAACATGTTCTACAATCTGTCGGTAACCCAAATGATGAATTACTACAAGATCAACGGACACATAGACCGGTATACATACAATGAGAATGCCGGCAAGGGAAGCATGGAAGGACAGCCGTTCAACATCTGTCTGAATGATATAGGTCTTGAAACGGAGAACCAGAAAAGCTACGGGACAACGCTTGACAGCGTGATAGACGAGTTTCTGTATGCAAGATATGAAATCTATCAATCACATTTCAAAAAATACCATATTACAAGCAATCTTACTCCGGATGAATTCAGCGAGAGATTTGGTTACAGGCTTGTAGACAGATTTAAGAGTTTTAATATAATAAAGCTTTTAGGAGGAAGCAGAAGGATATGATCAGAAGCGACCAATATCCCATGAATATCGGGGGTAAAGGATATCAGAAAGAGTATAAAGGTTATGACATCGCAGTTATAATCAAGCAAGGAGAAGGAATAAGGATTTTCATCGTAAAAGGTAAAACTGTATGCTGGCAGGCAAGAGAAAAATACGCAAAAATAGACGATTGCTTTTTACGTGCAAAAAATCTTGTGGACACTCTGACTGTATCATCTACATTGAAAGAAGAATATGATCTTCTTAAGATCAAGGACAAAATAAAGGAAAAATGTTATGAGTCGGCCATTAGTGCATTGGCAAATGCCGTAGTGCTATGTAAAAACGACCAATCAAGATTGAGATATATATTTGATTATGAACTTCAGAAAAAATTTGAAAGTATATGATTAATAACATAAACTGTAACCTATTATTCATCTGTTCTAGAATACCGTTTGGGTTAAAAGTGTTTTCCGATGAATATGGACTACTTGAGGTTGAAAGCGTATCAAAAAATGGAATGATAGAGTGTACTGGAAGACAAGGGTGCTCTTTGTTTTTACCTTACAACAATATTAAGCCGATATTATATCCAGCACAACAAATCCTAGGCAAAGCAAAATTGACAGCAAACGGAATTAGATATACTACCGATTGTGTATCTCCTTATTTTTCCGACATTTTGGAACTTATTCCTAAAGGTGAAGCAATGTCAGTTTACGATTTACCGTTTAACCCGTATGAAAATGATAATAGGTTAAGCTTATAATACAAGGATATGAAGAAGGAACTACTACAATATCAGCTTGATATGCTCAAAATAGAGTATCAGAAAGCGTTATCGCAAAACGACAGGACCGAAATAAAAAGGCTGTATGATGATATACATAATCTCGTCAAGGAAATAGAGGTAGCCAAAGGTGAGGAAATAGTTCAGAAAGCCAAGGATTCCGGAATATTAACAAAAACGAGTCAAATTATATCCCTTGTACAACTTCTAATGTGTGAAACGAACAATCTATTATCCGAGATTGAGGACAATTTTAAATCAGCACAAGTAATGACAGACAGTATATTTCTTATGCAGAAAGAATACTATAAGTCTGCCGACCTCTATTTTAAAGAATTTGCAAAAATCGTAAAGCAAAATCAAATGGGGAGTGGCATGTTCAGCGATCTGGAAGAGTTCGACAACATGATACGCATATTTGCTGGTCTGAAGGATATGCCTAAGCCTTCATCCTTGATGGGTGGCTGTAAGCAGGCAGCAGGAAAGGCAAACGGACTCAGTCAAATGTGCCAAAAATGTCCATTAAAATATAATCCTGAAACGCTTATCTGTCAGGCTTGTGATAAGTCGTTTAAGGAGGGCTTTCAGAAGGGAGCTAAATGGTTGGAAAAGAAAAGAATTGATAGAATAATGAACAAAGACAAGGAGGTAAAACATGATAACAGAAAATGATCCAATGCTTCCACGTAAAGTGGATTTGGAAAAGAATCCGTCTGGGACTGAATTGAAAATCGCTCAACATCGGGAACTGGAGAAACATGGAAAGTATGTCACTATCCCCGGTGACAAGACTCATACGAGGATTTTCGTCCGTAACGGTGAGGGTGCGAGAAAAAAGATAGCTGCGTATCTTGATAGGATAAATAACCGACCTCAAAGATGGAACTGATATGATAAAGTTACTCTATATAGACCTTTTCTGCGGTGCTGGGGGAACCAGTACCGGAGTAGAAAACGCACGTTACGCAGATGAACAATGCGCTAAAGTAATAGCATGTGTAAACCACGATGCAAACGCCATCGCCAGCCATGCTGCCAACCACCCGGATGCGCTGCATTTTACAGAGGACATCAGAACACTGGAACTGTCCCCTTTGGTGGCTCATGTGGAACGGATGAAGAAAATTTATCCGGATGCATTGGTTGTGCTGTGGGCCAGCCTTGAATGTACGAATTTCAGTAAGGCCAAAGGCGGTCAGCCACGGGATGCTGACAGCCGGACACTGGCTGAACACCTGTTTCGCTATATAGAATCCATTAACCCTGACTATATACAGATAGAGAATGTCGAGGAGTTCATGAGCTGGGGAGATATGGACGAACATGGACATCCTATCAGCAAGGATAAGGGACGATGCTATGAGAAATGGAAACGGAACGTGAAGCGATATGGTTATGATTTTGACTGGCGAATCCTAAACGCTGCCGATTATGGTGCCTATACTACTCGCAAGCGGTTCTTCGGTATCTTTGCCAAACGTGGACTGCCGATTGTATTCCCAGAACCGACACACTGCAAGGATGGGAAAAACGATATGTTCGGACGATTGGAAAAGTGGAAGCCAGTCAAGGATGTACTGGACTTCTCAGATGAAGGAGAAAGTATCTTCTGCCGGAAGAAACCGTTGGCCGAGAAAACTCTTGAACGTATCTATGCTGGGTTGATTAAGTTTGTAGCTGGAGGGAAAGAGGCTTTCATAGTGAAGTACAACTCTATGAGCTGGACGGGAAAATACCAGGCACCAAGTATTGATGAACCATGTCCGGTTGTAGCAACACAAGGACGGCTTGCATTGGCCAAGGTAAATTTTCTTTCCAAGCAATTCAGCGGCCAACCGGAAAGCAAGAACATATCTGTAGAAGGTCCTGCCGGAACAATAACCTGCAAAGACCACCACGCTTTCGTGTCGGCCTATTACGGAAATGGTCATAATCATTCTGTAGAACAGCCTGCACCTACGGTTACGACTAAGGACAGACTAGCATTGATAAATTCTGTTTTCATAGATAATCAATATGGAACAGGAAAGCCTACATCGATAGAAAAGCCGGTTGGTACAGTAACTACAGTACCAAAGTTCAATATGGTAAGTTGTAAACCGTGGATAATGAATACAGCTTTTTCAAATATTGGGAGCAGTATCGAGCAACCTTCACAGACCATTACAGCTAACCGCAAATGGCATTACTTGATGAATCCGCAGTTTGCCAGTGCTGGAGGTTCAGTGAACAATCCTTGTTTTACATTGATTGCTCGAATGGACAAAATGCCGCCTTATTTGGTAGAAGTTGAAGGAGGTATCGGCATACAGGTCATACCCGAGGATAGTCCGATGACTGTCAAAATTAAGGAGTTTATGGCTCTCTATGGCATCATCGACATCAAGATGCGTATGCTACGGATTGCTGAATTGAAAAAGATTATGGGTTTTCCGGAAGACTATGTCTTGATCGGCCCGCAATCGGACCAGAAGAAGTTCATCGGTAATGCCGTGGAGGTGAATATGGCACGTGTTCTTTGTGAGGCTATCTGTAAGGAGATTATAAGAAAAAGAAAAGTTGCGTGATATGGGAAAACAGGAAAGCGTGAGCGATTTTTATCAGTATGCAAAAGATTTGGCCAAGGCTGAAAGGGAACTGAAGGTTGAGCGATGGGTTGAAGTCACTCTTTATTACGGATATGCAGATAAACAAGTAAGTCTTTATCACTACAACCTTCCCCGTGAAATGTATTTCCGCTACCAATGGGTGATTAGATGGAGGATGGCGAAATTGCAGTGTCAATATCCCAAACAGATTATTGGTATAAGTCTGTATCACTATGATAAGCGTTCAGGAGAATCAATGGAACTTAATAGTTGTCTGTCTAAACTGATTTCCGCAAAAGCCCAGATAACAAAAGCAGAACGAAAGATGAATGAGTACATCGAGCACAATCATCAGAACAACCTGTTCTTTGACGAAGACACGGACGAGGAACTGATTAAGTACCGGAGAAAACTGGAACGCAAGAAAATTGAGTGTGAAGAGTGTGAGAAACGATTAGAACAACTTGTAGAAAAAAGGAGGAGAGAAAATGGCTAACATTGTTAAATTGACCGGATGCAAGGAAGTTTCACATGATATATATGCTTACTTCACTTGTGATGCTGAAAAAGCATTGAAGGCTTTGGAGCTTGAGATACCGTGTACTGGAGCAAATAGCACTGGGGCATACAACATCTACTTTAATGATGATGGAAAAATTATCTGTGAATATATGACGTTCTGTGTTACACGTGAGTTTAAGAAAGTTTCATCCACACAGGATGCTGTTGAATGGATGGATAAGAAAATGAATGGAAATGAGTAAAACGAAATTGTATTACCTGTTCCTGGTAGTAATGTGGTGGCTGGTGGGATAGGTGGAAAGGATAAACGAATATGCAAATATCAATCACAGAAAAAGAAGTTAATGCAATAGACTTCGGATTAGAACAGATCAGAGAAGCGTTAGAAGGTTCTTCAAATGATGATTATATACAATTAGCTAGCGAAGCAATAGAAGGGTTAAATGGTATATTAAGAAAATGCCATGTTGCCAGAGAAAAATCTAACGACTTGAATACTGCAAAAAGATACATTCGCTCAAAAAACGGATTTATGCCGCCTGCACAGCTTGATAAAATGGCAAGATTATTAATAAGAAAATCAAAAGAGAGAATATGACAAAAGAGGATATTAAAAAGGCAGCATCAGAATATGCCAATGAAGCGTGTCGCCCACTTTGAGAACAGGTAAAGAGCAAGTATGTATGGTTGATTTTATAGAAGGTGCTAAATGGAGAATCAATTCCGTTTGGCATGATGCTACTGAAAAGCCTACTAAAAAGAAAATTATCATAGTCGTAACAGATGACGGTTATATGTTACAAATAAGTTTTATAATAGGTGCAGATGATTGGGATGAATTTGTAAATGAAGGATGTATAGCAAAATGGTGTTATAAAGAGGATTTATTACCTAATATGGAGGAATAATTATGATGCCAAAACAGTTACCAAATGTAATGAATGATAAAGGGTATCAAAAAGATGCCTATGATTTTGCAAAGAAAATTATGGAGTGCAAGGGAATACTTGGTCCATGTAAGGATATGAACCATTTCCAGGAATGGATGGAAGAAGCTTTGTCAAAGGCTTACCTATATGGTGCGCAAAGTGCTGTAAGAGTAGGTTATCTACTTGCTGACAAGGATTGGGAAGAAACATACAAAGGATTAAAAAAAGAGATTGCCGAATTGAAGGAAAGAATAAAAGATGAGTAAATATGAGTAAGAAAGAAGAAAAAGCAAAAGAATATGCAGACTGGCTACACAAAGAAGTAGAAGAACATAATGGAATCAAATGCAAGCCAGAAGATATGTATTACAGAAATGGAGATATTCGTGATGCATATCAGGAAGGTTGGGATGAAGCATTAAAAAATCAGTGGGTAAAAGTAGAAGAAAAACTCCCTGAAACATATAAAGATGTGCTTATTGTTTTTATAAAGAACAAAGCTATCAAAGTTGTAAAAGCTATATATATTGGAGGAGGATTATGGATATATGGAGATGTGATGAATATTAATAATGTTATCGCATGGATGCCAATACCATCATTCGATGATATATTGGAAACTAACAAAGATGTTTTGCAACGATTAAAAGATAAATAACTATGGAAACAAAAATGATAAAAGTTTTCTTTGATGTGGAACTAGCTAAGAAAATCACAAATGGTGAGATAAAAGGTAAAATAGTCACACGTAACGGAAAAGATGCGAGAATTATTTGTTGGGACAAAAAGTCAGATAGTATATATAATATTGTTGCATTGCTTGATGAAAGTACAATGGAGAGAATATTATCTTATACTATTAATGGTTCTGAAGTAGCAGAAGAAGAGCGTGATAACGACCTTATGCTTGAAATACCCGAATTCATGACGTTTAAGGATGGCGATGTAATTGCTTTTGGCCATACAGAAAAATCTATTGCTATCGGAATATTCCACAGTCAAAAAAGTTATAAAAGTCATGAATGTTATGTAAAGTTAGACTGGTCTGGAGGTTTAGTTTACGATGTAGATCAGCTTACTTACAATAATGCTCGATATGCAACTGAAGAGGAAAAGCAACGACTTGCCAAAGCATTAAAGGAAAGTAAGGATATTGAAGCAAAAGAATGCTTGAAAAAGTTAGGCGTTCAACAAAAGCAAGAATATGAGTTTAAGCCATTTGATAAGGTGCTGGCGAGAGACTCTAAGTCGAATAAATGGAAGATAGATATTTTTAGAGAATTTATAGAGGATGGAGGAAATGAAGGATATAGATATAACTGTTTTTATGATAATTGGAATTACTGTATTCCATACAACGAAAGCACAGCACATCTATTAGACACAACAGAAGATTTTAAACTATGAAAACGAAATGCCGGCAATACTGACATTCAATATTGTTGATGCATTGAATAAAACGATAGTTGAATATTACAAGAAAGACAAATGAAAGCAAAACTAACAAGATCATACGATATTGGTCAGGGTGTAACACTTATGAGTGGAACAGAAGTAGAGATAATTTCAGTAATGCCGATACCTGCCAGTACAGCATGTGTAGTTGAAATTGACGGGTATGGAAAGAGGATAATTGATACAGGCTACCTGAATGTAGATGAGAGTTACCTTGTGCCGGATTGGGAACAGCGTAGATATGAAATAGCAAAGGAATGTGTCGCTGTACTCATGAGTGGTGAAATGACTTTAGAAGATGCTGCAAAATTAAGTGTTGAACAAGCGGATGCACTTATTACTGAACTGAAGAAAAAGAATAAAGTATGAAAGCACTATCAATCAAACAGCCGTGGGCGAGCCTAATCGTTCACGGTATTAAAGACATCGAGAACCGGACATGGAGCTGCCCTCAGAAGTACATCGGGCAGAGGGTACTAATACACGCATCTTCCTGTAAAGGTGTACGAACATGGAGTGATAGGCAGGATCAAGAACTTCGGAAAAACAGGGATATGTATTTCAACTGCGTATATGATAAGTTCCCTAAGGGAGCCATCATCGGCAGCGTAGTTATATCCGACTGCGTACAGAACCATCCGTCCGTCTGGGCAGAGAAAGGTTGCTGGAATTGGGTGCTGAAAGATGCAATTCTATTTGATAATCCTATTCTGCATGTGAAAGGGAAGTTAGGTTTTTGGGATTTTAAACTTGTAAAATAATAAAGAATATGGAAAATGAAATAAAGATAGGTGATAGAGTTGAAATAAAGAGTGTTCAAGAATTGATTGATACCGGAAGAATGACGGTTCAAAGTGCGAAATTTATTGCTAATAAACAATTCAGAGTAGAAAATATAATAGAAGGTCCTGGTGAAAAACTATTTATTCTCAGTAGTCTAAATGCAGGTGATATTGGAGGATATGTTCATGTATTTTGTAAAAGGGAGGACTTCGACATATATCGAGAAAGTAAGCCTGTGACCGGTAGCATCAAGAACGACCGGAAAGACGACAAGGTTATGATGGAGCTTTTGCCCTGGAAGGAGCTGGAAGAAATAGCAAAGGTATATACTGCCGGAGCAAAGAAGTACGGACCGAACAAATGGCAGAACCTTCCTGACGGCTATCAAAGATACAAGGGAGCAATGCTCCGGCACCTGACTGAAGTAGAAAAAGGGAACGATGTTGATCCAGATACCGGATGCCTGCACGCTGCTCAGGTAGCATGGAACGCAATAGCCATGCTTCATTGCAAGATGGATGAATATAAATCTAAATCTAAGTAAGCGTTATGGAATGGAACGAAAAAGTAAAGCTTGCAACTGCACTAAATAATGATGACAACAAGGAAGCCTGTAAAATCGTGTTGGAAAACGAAATGGATATGCAGGCATGGGACATGTTTTTAACCGGTATGGACTTGACGAAATCGGACGAATATATATCACTCGAAAGTAAAATACATGATAACCAGAAAAATATTAATGAACATCTCGGTCTTATACCATGTTATCGGTTAAATGCTCTTTTACAACTATGGAAAAAGGATTCTTTGAAAAAAATAGATATAGCCTTGTTCGGTATGCCATATCTGTATCAGGCCGGTGATGTTAATTTTCATAGTGAAATGGTTAAATTAGGGTTGTCAAGAGGGAAACCCCTGTTATGCGGATTGCCTCATAAAGCCATAATTACATGCAGGAATGAATATTTTCTTGTAGACTATGAGGACGAAAAAGCTTTCTGTGATAAATATGACATGATACCCACCTATACAATGGAAGATTTCATCGAGGCGATCAAGCAGTTAAAAGTTAAAATATTTTGATTCTAACAAGACATGGGAATAATATTCATCATATTGTTTACGATAGCCGGTTTCACAGCCGGTTATCTTTATGGGAAAGGAAGTGTAAAGAACCATACGAAGAATCCTAGAGAAGACAAGACAAATACCTAACTTGTCAACATCTTATATTTATTAATTTGTTAATTTGCTTGTTATGGAAAACAAGATTATACAGATAAAAGGAATTACCCGAAACACGGATGATGGGATATGTCCGGACGGGGAGTGCATGGAACTTATCAATGCTCGTTTAAAAAATGGTTCTATTGAACCTATTGGAAAACCTATATTGATAAAGGAAACTAAAAATACCTATAAGAATATATATTACCACACCTTGGCTAAAAGATATATAGGTATTACTTCTGACGGGAAAATGTATGAAATGCCGGAGGACATGTCAACAGAAAACCTTATGGGTATAAGTGAAACGGTTTCCAAAGTAGAGTTCATTGGATATACGGTGGCAGCCATTACAGAAAATGGTCTGAGATACTTTCTGTTTCAGAATGAAAAGTACAAATACCTGGGGGATCTCCCCGAACTGCCTGACATAAAAATAAGCAAGTCTTTCATAAATCATACAGTAAAATCGGACACTACCCTGATTCATGGAAGAAGAGCCTCCAGTGAAGAGAACAAGGCTTTCAATGACGCTGCTTACGGATATTATCTCAAGTGCATATCTGAACTTATCAAGGATTCATATTTCATACATGCCACGGAAATAAGGATTGCATTCAGATTGTTTGACGGATCATATATCAAGCACTCTCCTATAAGACTTATTTATTTCAATACAAATGAAAGCGTAGAACGAAGATTTTCGGGAACGGACAGAGCCTACAGTGCAACTTTCAAGGGAAGGACTGATGAAATGCTGTATGTAGGTGAGCACATTCTAAACGGAGAGGCAGGGAATGAAAGCAGATACGAAGAATACGTATGGTTTTCCGTAATAGGCTTTATGCTTTCTTTCAAAATGGAGGGAGTCGATCTAACCGACTGGGAAAATATAATATCTTCTATTGACGTTTTTGCCACCCCCAGTATGATATACTGGAACATAGATACTTCTGATAAACAGACGGAAGCAAGTAAGTTAATGACGGAAAGTTCACTTTTTTACAAGATTGGAGAATTTAATCTGTCAGGAAAGTTTAAAAGGACTCAGGAAGATGTATCACATGATATTCTGGCAACAAGTACAGCCCTAGTAGATGATTCAGGAACTCACAATTCTATTATACCAGGAATGTCCTACGTATATAACGGAAGACTTCATATAGCCAGCTATAAGCAAAAGCTTTTTGAAGGCTACAACAAAGACTATCTTTATGACATAGGAGATGAAACATTGGGTACTGGAAACATAACCGTAACTATTATAGTAAAGACATCTTCGGGAGATAAGTTCTTGCAAAGAGAATTTACAAATGTAAGCATACCTAAGTATTTCCCTTCATTTCTCATGTACCCGGACTACAGGGCTTACAAAATATCTATACTTGTAAGGTATAATTCCATATCTAAATCGGTAGTTTATGACTTGAAACAGCATGATTCGCTTAATCTTGCCTATCACTTCTTCAATACTGAAACAGGATCTTCCAGCGGAGAACATGAAGTTGCGGATGCCGTGCCGGATAGTGTTGAAAACTGGAGCAACCCGGGAACATATATACACCTGAACGATCCGGAAGAAATTAAGAACGTCCTGAAAGTTTCAAACCTTAACAACGTGTTTTCTTTTCCTCCAGATCAGACCTATCAGTTTAATACTGAAATCATAGGAATGCAGTCAAACGTAGTTGCCATGTCACAGGGCCAGTTTGGTATATTTCCTCTGTACGTATTTACGAGGGAAGGTATTTTTGCCATGCAGGTAGCAACAAGCGGAAACATCGTATACTCCAGCGTATCGGCACCGGTTACACGTGACGTATGCAACAATCCTGATTCTATATGCGGACTTGATCAAATGGTCGCATTTTCGACAGACAGAGGTTTGATGGTTATCAATGGATCGCAGGTGCAGTTAATATCAGAGGAAATGAAAGGTTATCTTCCTTCCTGCTTTGACAGTTCTAGTATACTTTATGAAATAATTTCATTCGCCGGAATGAATGAATGTCTGGAAAATGTAAAATTCGAGGATTTTCTTGTTGATTGCAAAATAGGATATAACTACCGGAGGAATGAAATTATAGTGTCAAACGGTACCTATAATGTATGTTTTGTCTATTCAATAGATTCTTCCTCATGGTATAAGATAAACCGTAATATCGGAACAATTGTGAACGCATTTCCCTATATGTGGGCTGTTTCCGGAAATTATATTTATGATCTGAACAATCTTACAAGAAATTCTGCTGACATAGCCATTATAACCCGTCCTATGAAATTCGGGGGGCTTGCAAGGAAAAAGATAATACAGGCCGCATTGAGAGGTGTAATTTACCACAAACCTGGCTACGAAAGGGGGGAAGAACGTACCGGAACAGATAACAAGTGTGCAGGAATGTACATTCTCGGTTCCAATGACACGCAGCATTATTATCTTGTAGGGAAGAAAGAATTTGATTGTAACCTTCGAGATTGCATTACAAGATTCTGCCGGTCCAATGCTTACAAGTATTACGTATTGTGCTTTGTCGGAAGAGTTGGTGTAGATACAAGAATAAACTTTCTTGACGTAAATTTTGAATGGGCTTTCAATAACAGACTAAGATAAAAAAGGGAGGGAAGAAAATCCCTCCTTTTTATATTCCCATTTCTGTGGCTCTCCTCCTTACACGTGGCGATAACGATGTTATATGGTCTTTCAGCTCCCATAATCTTGCATCCTTGTCAGAAGGATCTGCAATCTGTGGATAGTTATCCTTTATCCATTTCCACGAAAGATATTCTACAAGATATGATTCAAATGACCTCTCTACTACGGGTAGCATATCTCGTCTGTCCGGCCTGTTTGTTTTAAGAAATATACAGTCATTCTTCAGGACAAAATCAACCAGACGTTTTGTCATATAGCCCCTCATCCGGTTTATTTCGTCTGTAAGATAATCGGAAAGGATATCTGCATCGTCTGTTCCCGCCTGAACATATTTCATGTCAGGGTCCTTCCCTTTTTTGCTTTCACCTATATAATAGGTTTTTGTATACACCTTATCAAGTATACTCTGCTTGCTTATCATGATCTTTCCGGTTTTGTCCTTCTGGCGGCAAGCTGTATGATCTCATTTTCAAGACGGGTAAGCATATCATTGAATCTCTGTGCCTCGTCTGCCTTGATAACATTCAGCCAGTTGCGAAGTATGTACGTAGACATGTAGTTAATGATATAGTCTTTCAACTGCTCGTCTATGTATTCAGGGGTATTTGTCTTTGCCCTTGTAATGAATGAAATAGTAGAGTCGTCTTTTTCGTAGCTTGTCTCTCCGATCATTCTAGACATCAAGTTGCATACGATAGATGTAGCATCGGAGATATAGTCTTTCAGGATCGGATCGTCATCGTCAGACGCCTGAATTTTGGCGGATATTTCTACAAATCTAGGATCGGCTTTTGCAGACTCTCCTATGTAATAGGCGTGGTCCTTCATTCTGAGAAGAATTTCCTGAATGCCTATTTCTGTCGTGATTATTTTGCTTCCTTCCATATTATCTTTTTGGTTTTATTCTTTCGCAAAGTAGTTTTATTATATTCGTCGCATTAACTACGACTTTATCCGAATAGTATTTTACATCTTCCTTGTTTGTCATTGCAAACCACCTCTGACAAATAGAGCTGGAAAGATAGTTTACAAGACACTGCTCGAGTGTGGGCTTTGCCGTATCCTTCCAGTTAGAAGGAAGGTCAAAGTTAATGTTCAGCACTCCGTCACCATATTCAATGGTTCCGTATGTGGATATGACATCGCTTAGTTCGGACGCAGACTCTCTAAGAAATAACTCTATTATTCCTGCTTCATCCTCTGAGGCCGAAATCTTGTCCATATTGTCGGAAGCCTTGCCCGTATGTGCCGTAATAGCGTATACGTCATTATAAATCCTTTCTTCTTGTATGGAAATGATTACATTCATCTTGTTTATTTTAACATCGCTTCAACGTATTTGTATACCTTGTTTTCCGGAGCATCTTCGTCGTCGAAATAGAATGCGTGTGCAACTTTTAAGATGCTTGCATCGTCCAGAACTTTACACAGATCAAAATACATCAGGTTAAATGCAACATATTTGTCCCATTTGGTGGTACCTTCGGGAAACTTATAGGAAGATGTAGCATTTTCTACCTGATCAGCACTCCAGTGTTCCTTCCCTTCATGGTAATTCCCGCTCTTGTCTGTATAGTATGACCTGGAAATAACTTCCTTAGCTTTTTCCTCGCAAAAATGACAAGGTGATTTGCTGCCTTTAAAGATATATATTTTTCTCATAACATTTACTTTTTAGAGGAGTTTTCCATATATTTTTGAAATAATTCCATCATGTTATCCAGTTTCTTTTCCATGCTCGTTATCCTTTCATCTTGCTTTTTCTTTTCCGCGAATTCCGGATTCCATTCAGAAAGTATTTTTTCGCATTTTTCTACCATAGCTTTGTCGTTTTCATAGTTGGCTATGGAACTTTCTTTTTCCGCCTTTACGGCTTCGACTTCCTTTATTATTCCCTGCTTTTCGGTTGACAAAACAAGCTCTTTACCGTCAAACTTTGTGCTGTTTATACATGAATTCTCAACGAATGTGAATGTCTGTGTCCTGCCGGCAATCTCAATTGTCACATCAACAACACGCTGGGTAGGCATTGGTTGTATCGGGTTGCCAGGGTTCATGTTGGGGAAATAGGGTTCCCCCTTGTTGATTACTTTTCCGGTAGTAACGTTCATGTCCGTTCTGTTCAGAATGAAAACCGGATAACCGTTTCTTAACTCATTAAAATACATAGTCGTTAATTTTGTGTTTGTTTACATGAAATGGAGCAAGGTATTACCCTGCTCCATTTACTTATGATTGTATCAGGCTGCTGCCCCTACAATCTGAAGAGTGTTAGACGTTTCATCGTACCACATTAGCACGGCTCCCGTTCCCGGAATTCCGAGATCTGCAACCGTAGCTGCTGCCCCACCCAAAGTAGTTATAGGAAGAACTACATTGTTTACCTGAAGCTGCAAAGGAAGAGTTGTAGTCGTACCAGTAGGTATGGCGTTGTTCACGTAAAGAGTGAAATATCCCTGTTGAGGCTTGTAGTAAAAAGCATGGTTGGGAAGAGTAAATGTAACATCGGTGGTAGAAACGCTTACGGCAGTTGTTCCAATCTTAGAAATACCGCCTCTGTTTGTTACCGGTTGATTAAGATAAGGGATCATATAGCCTCCTTTCTTTAATTAACCCCAGAAACCTGTGCCCTGACCTACATATGGAGTTCCTGGAATATAGGTTTGAGGATATGTCGGAAGCTGGTGTGCTTGAACATATTCCACCTGACGGCTTACTTGATTCAGACCTGCCTGAAGAGGAGCGATAGAAGCCTGTATCATTCCTGCAAAGGTTCCTTGCTGGTCACGCAGATCTACTACTGTCTGCAAGCGGTTCTTTTCAGCGAGCAAGGTATCAAACTGGTTCTGACGGATGAGAGCGCGGGTTGCTTCACCTTCAGAATGGATTGCATTGGCCAGAGTATTGGTCTGTCCGCAGATAGCAAGCTGGTTCTCATAGCCCATCTTCATAATAGACTGTTGAGTCTGGCAGCAGCAATTCTGGATTGCAGAGGTAAGCTGGTTGTTTCCCATCAGTACCGCATTGATGATCTTTTCAGAGCTGAAACCGATCTGACCTCCTACCTGAGAGATAGCGTTCTTGATGTCACACAATGCACCAGAAATCTGGTTGAAGTCGCAGTTCAGGTTGGTAGCGAGCTGTTGTGTTGCAGCCTGATTGTCTTTCAGACCTGACATCAGAAGGTTAGCATTCTGGTTATCCTGCATCTGGTTCTGAATCGACGCAAGTTGCGGATTGTCTTTCCCGAAACGTCCTTCCATCAGCAGAAGAAACAACCAGATAAACCAGTTATTACCATTCATTCCATTGTTCATGCTCAACAACGTTGCAGCATCCATTCCACGGTTTGCGCCGTCGAAACACATAATTTTTTCAACTGAATCCATAATTTTGATGATTAAGTATTAGAATTTTCTCTGTAAGCTTACGGATTCAAATTTGCCTATTAGTTGTTTCTTTATCTTAAAAGATATTTCCTCAATGTTTCGTACTTTTTTCTTAACAATATGGAGCGCGCAGTTCTTTCCTCGAACTTTGTAAGTATATCAGTAACCGACCTGCTTGTCTGGCTTATTGAAAAGGATATGCTTGTAGTACTGAAGCCTATATCCGACAAGAGCTTAACCAAAAGGTATCTTGCATCTACCTGATCACATTTATGAGAATGGGATAGTATCTCATTCTGGTCTACTCCTGTTTCCTTACTGACGAGAAAAACAGCCCGTTGAAAAATCTCCTTGTCAATCATACTACCATTGAAATATATTATAGTTTACTGATATTCCTATATAAGGTACCATTCCTTTAGACGACAATCCATATCCAGCACTGATCCCTACTCCGAACCTTTTCTTCTTTCCGGTTATCTGCCTGTCGGTATATATGTATTCCCTTATGGTTCTAGGATAAAACCTTATTTCGTCAAGACGTGGGCCGATACCGCTTATTTTTACATAATAGTCAGAATCTTTGTATACCTTGTATTCTCTCTGGTGCCAGCAACTGTCGCTTGCATATATAGTGTCTGATTTGTCAATCCATGCGATATATGGCTGTGGTGAGAATATGTATTGAGTATCTGTTTCTACTTCCCTGACCGTATTTGTTTTTATAATGGTATCGTTTGTACGATCAGGATTATTTTTCCGCCCAGGAGTGACAAACCATCCCAGGCAGAAAGATACTATTGAAATCAACAAATAAAGAAGCCATTTCATATTTTAGGGTTTAAGCATTTTCGTGACATTGCGAAAATGGTCAGAATTTATACTCATCCATTGCATTGAAGCAAGGACATTCCTTTATCCTTTCCCACGGATCGACAATACCGTTACCGTTGGTGTCCGGAGATATGTCGCGGTGTCCCATGATCTGTGCATCGGGGTAACGGGAATGAAGCACCTTTAAAAGACTTCTGAGCGATTTTTTCTGCTGTTCCGTCCTGTTGTCTACTCCCTTTCCGGAAGAGTCAATACCGCCGATGTAAGCTACGTTAATGGAGGTGGAATTATATCCTTTTACTCCGTTGCTGACCTTGCTGTCGTCAAGAAGCTGAGTTATTATCCCTTCTTTGTCTACCAGGTAATGATAACCCGGATTCTTCCAGCCCTTTCTTTTGAATTCAGCTTTTATGTCATTCACTGTTGCATTCTGATTACTTGCTGTGCAGTGTACGAATATACGTTCAATCTTTCTCATTTTTTCTGTTCTTTATCTTGTGTTTGAAATAAAATCTCAGCAGCTAGCTTTGCAATCTCGTCCTTGTTCTCTATAATGACAGACATAGTTTTTTCGGCCTTCCTGAGTTCGGCTTTCTGCCAGCTCTTTTCCCTGACAGACTTAAATTCACAGAACACGCAATATGCAGCCCACAACATGCTGAATATAGGGAACGGAACCACTATACAGCATATAAGGTCTATGAATATAAGCACCATAAACGGGGAAAAGTATTTCTGGGCCTTGATCGCCGTTTTTTTATATCCGGTAGAAGTTCTTGCCTCACCTCTCTGTTTAGCCTTTATGACACCGGCAACAAAATCAATTGCCATAGCACAAATGGTTGCAACGGTGGAAAGAGCTATGAGTATGATATGCATCATCATGTGTTCATGTACAAACTGGTATATAACGTCTTTCATAATCGGACAAATATTGTTATGTATGTTGTAAGTATCAGTGTTACCTCAGCCCAGAATATAGGTTTAAGACTTTTCAGGCTCTCGTAGAATACTGCTTCCTTGTTCCTGAAAAGGCCGTAGACTATATATCCTGCAAATAATATCCATAAGAGAAGAATGTATTTAAAATTTATGTAAACCCATATCTGAGAAAATAAAAGTAACATCGCGGCTCCTGTATAGTGTGCAATGAATTCTGACTTTTCTCCATAAGCAAAATTAGGGGCCACTGCAATAATTATCAATCCTGCTGCCGCTAAAAACATGAGGAAACGACTTGCCGGAGTGCTTGCTTCATACGATACCGGAATGATGCAGAATGCTATAATAAGCATTACAAAAGTAAACCATTTCCGATGCTCAATACGATAATAACTTTCCGAAATAGAAGCCGGTATACCTAACTTCTTAATGACTACCAGCATGTAGATTATCAATGCCAGTAGCGAAGCTAACAACGATGCATAAATCATAATGTTTAAATTTTGTGTTTGTTAATAATTAAATTACTATATCAGGCTGCAAGGAATTTTAAACGTTCCTCGATAACGTTTCTTACGTGGGTGGTTAGATCCACTGCGACCTTCTTACAATCGTACCTTGCAGCTTAAAACTTACCGAGTTATTCTACTAATATGCAGAATGAATAGCTGTAATTACTTAATGCGTATTCTTTATTATCTATTTTTGCATTATATATCTTGTCAGCATTGTCGCATAGATTTCCTCTTGAGCCTTCTTTTCTCCCATCTCTAGATGCTGTTCCATTAAAGCCATAATATAATTTACAGCCAAAAGGATTTTCTGTACACTCAATAGTAATTTCATCATCATACACAGATACATTTTTAATTATATCATTGTCTGATGAATTAAGTACTGCAAATCCTTTATTCTCAACTTCTTTTACAAATGAGGTGTTAAATTGTAAAGGTGGTACAGGGACATTATATTTTACTTTTATGTTGTTTCCGTCAACAGAAAAACTATTAGGAGTCAATCCTATAATCTTTCTATCTCTTAATAAAATAGAATATAAGGAAATACCACAATATGCTCCCATCATCTTCTCTCCAACTGCTGTAAGATGTATCATTTCTTTATCTGAATGGTCTAATATGTAAGCAGGATTGCAAGCAACAAACATGTCGTTATCTCTGACAAGTTCCATCTGCGCTGTCGGAATATCCATCGCCGTGTTTGTAAAAGTTGGATATTTAATAGTAGATACTATGTTTTGGCTGCATGTCTGATACATAATTACCTTTACATCTTGCGTCTGTTGTGTTATATTTTTAACATCTGTGTTAAATTTGTTTGCAAAATCAATAAGTGCTTTTTTATATGTAGCTAAATCAGTAGTTTCTGATTTTTGGTCTGTTTCACCTTGTATGTATATAACTGCTGGAACGAATAAATTCCATTCTTTACTGTTTGCAACATTTTTACCACCCTGCACTGAATTAATCAATCCTTGATAATAATCAGTCATTAATTGAGCGATTGTTTTACTTCCTGCTCCACAAGTTACAAACAATATTTTATGATTTGCCCAAAAATTACTATAACAATTTATTCCGTTTTTAGACTGTAACAATTCAATAATTTTTTCGGCGCATCCGGATGCTACCGTTTCTCCGGTTCCTGCACTATCCTCTGTCATTCCTCTTTCTCTTTCTTGCAATGGGACAAATTCAGTGAAATAGGAAACATCTTTTTGCGCTGCCTCTATCCCGGTTGAAAACATAATTGCGCCAGGATATTTACTTTGCTTGGAAATAACAGGCGTTGCTGCTGCTCCAACACTCAATGACTGCCCAAATACAGGTATCATTATTACGTTTGGAATATTTCTTAAATCAATTTGCTGCAACAATCCGTTATTATCTGAAAATTCTTTTTTATTTATTTCCCCAAGCTCTACAATAATTTTTTTTGATTGATAATCAATTACAGATATTTCTGCTTTTGTGGCACCTTCAGGTTTATAAAATTTTTTATATTTCCAAATATTAGAGCTGTCACCAACTCCACGAGGCAACACCTCTTCATCTTCATTATTATACCATTTTACATAACATATAGAATTCGTTATTCTATCATATATTTTTACAAAATCGTATTTACTAATGTCTTTTTTATCTGTTTTTGCCCATGCATTACCACCTATTGTTGACGGTGTTCCATCTGCCTGATTTGCAGAACCAGGTATTAAATCAATGTCATTTGTTACGTCAGAGAAAAAATCATACTTTTCGGGATTTAAATTATAATTATATACAACCTTAGTATATGGTATTTCATTTAACGTTGCCATGTTTCTATATGAAGTAAATGCCTTTGTTGCTCCGATTGGAACATATTTTTCAACGGTTGAATATATAGTTTCACCTACCGTTATAATATCTCCTATTATATCGCCGGAATCATTTTTAAAACATAAAGTACAACCAAGTGAAAAATGGGTTCCTGAAACCATTATTTTAATAACATCTTTTACGGGTATTTCTTCAATAAAAAAATTAGCTAAATCAACCTCTGTAATTCCATCGTTCTTTAAATACTTGTCTTTTGTCAACGTTACATCTTTTGCAACTTCGTATAATTTAGAATATATGTCATCTTTATCCTCCGCATTTTTGGCAATTCCAAAATGACTATAAATGTAAGGATTGAAAGTATAATTATAAGCCGTTTTTTTTATTTTGGCGTTTAAATTATAATCCCCTTTTTCTAAGTTATTCATATCTAACACTGCGTATCCTATTATTCCGCTTCCACCCCTTTCTGTAAATTTTACAATCTCATTACTTGGAATTGCTTCTGATTGATATATAGCTGATACATTATTTATTCCGTCAGAAATAACAATACTACTTATATTTGTCTGTCCGCTATATGTAGTATCGTTTACTATTTTTATAATAAACAAATCATTAGTTATTGACTCTCCATTGCTTTTACATAGGTATAATTCTTTTATTATACTATTAGCTAATAAATTATCTGTAAACACTTGCATATTAAGGCAACCATCATCACTAGTCTTTCTATATTTACTAAGTTCTGATGAATAAACCAATCTTTCTTTACTGACTTTTATAGTATAATCCTTAGAAGTTGGCCAGCAAACCCTTGCTTTTACAGCATCCACTGGTTTATCAAGATAAACATGTCCATAGACAGCTACTTCGTTAGAAGGAACTGCTACAGATAGTACATTGTCATCAATATCATAATAAGCTATATTACCTAATCCTTTATTTATATATGTATAAATATCTATTTTTTGTAGATTTTTAGTATCTATCTCTGCATATGATACATTAGGATTCGAAACTAACTGTCCTGTTGTAGATATAGCTTTCCCTGTAATAGGATTAACTTCTATGCTTTCGAGTATTATATTATTTCCTAATTTAATATCTAGCTCGGTAAGTTTTTCAAATGTATCTCCAGTCCAGCTGCCTACGCTTGTAAATGTGCCTCCATTATAGCGATGAAAGACCGGTTTGTTTGTTTCAGAGCTGATAAAACCTATTTTAATGCCGGAAAGCTGATATTTCTTTGGAACAAGCAGAACTGCTTCTTCTAAAGTAAACTTGTTAGTTACAGTATTGATGTCCGGCTGTACTCCGGTCAGGGATTTCATGGCGACGAACGTATGGTTCGTATAATTGACAAGATTAACCTTGCTTCCTGCAGAATACTGTTGAGCTTCTATATAGGCAGGCTGTGACTCATCGTATTCTATGGCTTCCCAGAAGCCCGTATGACTATGAAAGCGCGATACGTTATATGCATTTGTATTGTTGTCTATAAATGCAAGTTCTTCCTTGATGGCTTCGGATTCATATCCGGAAGTGACAAGGTACCAGTTTTCGTTGACGACAAGTTCTCCTCCTGCACCTATGGTTGCCGGTTGGTAACTGTTGTTCTCGATTTTACTACGAAACATGCATCCATAAAGAGTAACGTCATTCAATTTATGATATGGAGCATTACTACTACTCCAATTCCCTCTATATACAGGAATTTTGCCAATTATTTTACGCTGATTTGCCATGATTACTGATAATTAAAGTCTAAATAAACATTTCCGGTTTCCTCGTCAATTCCTCCGTTTACAAATGCGGAATTGTCGGCCCCGAAGACTGCATATATGTCACCGCTTTCTTCATCTATCTCTAAAGCCAGAATATTCTTTTCAATCATTCCAGCAATAACTGGTCCCTGAGCGGCAGCAAGAACCTGTATATTGTCGGGAGTTGATTCTCCTCCGTTAAGGTTGTTTACAACAACAAGATCATCTACATTACCTGTTACACCGCTATTTCCCTGATCACCCTTTGGACCTTGAATACCATCATCACCTTTTTCTCCCTTGATGTTCTTAAAGTAAAAGCTCATCTTGTTTTGGAAGAAGCGTATCAAGACAGCAGGGATTCCCACATTAGCGTCAGATTCAGCATATACTTCTTTAATTGAAAAGTTGTCTATGTCGCTTTTGAACTGCCTGTTTATCTCTCCCTGCATCTTATCGAGGTTTTCATCCTTTATCTGATCAGAGAACGCAACGGTATTGTCGGGAGTATTGTTGAATAATGTGCCGAATATGTTTATCTTCTTTCCCATATTATACGATTGTTACATGAATATCTCCTTCATTTAAAGGGGATGAACTACGATAACATTTATAAATCAATCCTTTATAAGTCTTAGTCTCGTAATCTTCGAAAGGAAACAGTATTCCGGAAGAATAAATTCCTTTTATATCAAAATTCTCAGGGAGAAGAAACCACAGATAGTTTCCCGTAACTGGATTTTGCAGGACATATTCTTTCTTGAAGTCACCGTTTAAGTCTGACTTTTCAAGACTTTCTACGGAAAGACTCGATGCGCTGTTCTGATCAGAGAAACCGAAACGTACCGGAAGAACAAATAAAACATTCTTTGTGACCGTATAAGTCTTTCCTTCATACACTGCGGATATGACGTATGAAGTATCTTTGCTTACGCTTTTGAATGTTTTGGAATTTCCTTCAACGGGAACATCATTAACAGTTACCATTTCCGGATCAAGAATACTTTCTCCTTTTGTAAGGCTCCATGACAAGGTGATATCGGTCGATGTTCCTATTTCATACAACCCCGCTCCCGTTACAGATAGAGTGATCGGAAATATATTGTTTTCTACTTTTTCCAGTCTGCTGCTAAAATTGACAACATCGTCGACAACAGATTCCGATTTTTCAATGATACATATAATCTTTTTTGCCAGATAGGAAAGAGCTAACGCCGCCTGTGAAGCCGGTTTCTGTAACTCGATCATCTGTTCAGGAGTTAAATCTATATGAACGCCTTCTTCTGAAGGAGGAAGTGTTTCCGGCCTATGGTAGCCTAATGATTTAAGCCATTCTTCCTCGCTTCCTAGATATCCGTGCCTGAGAGCTATTTCATAAGCAGACTCACCTCTAACTCCGACAAAGAGATTACCGCAAAGAGTTACGCAAGGTTCATCCTCTATATCACAAGATGGCTCCTGACATGTTTTAGATACCAGCTTGAAGGCTTTGCATCTGTCGACACATGTCTGTCCTTCCCTACCCTTATTCTCCCATAGGGTAAGAGAATACACCCCTACGGACTTCTGTTCCCTTGCTGGATATTTTGCCCGTATTATATTTTGGGTTATCGTCATAGGAAGGTATGTCTTTTTCATTACGGGACTCGTTATCTCCAAAGAAAGTTTTCTTCCTTCTAGAGATACGGCAATTCCGTTTGTCAGGATAGCCCATTCTATAGATATGTCCTTACCTATTCTAATTGGCTGCAACATTCTCTTTATCGTTTAAAAGGTTTATAGATATAGTCTGCATTTCCTTAGCTGTAGTCTGATTCTCGAAAATAGAATACACCAGGCTGGCAACCATGTAACATAAAGCCTGAAACAAAGAATCCGATTCACCTATATTCAATCCTTCTTCTGGATTGTAGCCTGCTTCATAAACAAACAATTCGATTACGGGACTTCCTTTTACGCTATAGTATTCAAGTATTCTTTTACCTTCAGGATTGACAGAGAGTATACAAACAGGCTTACATACTCCAGCCCTTGTATTTTCGTTACATTGAGCTTTGTATATTTCACTGTCAGTAGTGTAAGCCTGAGAAACAATACGTTTCCATCCTTGCATTTTAAAAGCCACAAGCGACACAAAATCATCAGGAAGTATAACATACCCTGTACCGTCAGAATTTGGTGTCGGTGCTAGGCTTGTACCGTTCTTAGGATTTACGCACTTGTGAGAACTGTTTATTATAAGTGAAAGAGCATCGGGTATGCAGGATATTATATACGTTTCCAAAGAAAGCGTATCTTCTTCGAGAAAACCTTCCTCAGGCAAGTTGTCCTTAGCTGCCTCATTCATTATTTCCCGAACTTTATTTACAATATTTTCCTGCGTAACCATAATTATGCCCAATTTGGAAATTTCACTTTAAGCTGTTCTGCTTTTTTCTGAACATGTTCTTTATCCTGCAATTCCGAAAGAGATACTCCAAACTGATTGATAAGTATTTCTCTTGCAGACTGCATGTTCTTCACATCTGAAAAGACATGTCCTTCTTCTTCTTCAACTACTTTTTTATCTTTCTTCTTTACATCTTCAACTTCCCCGATCTTAAAAGACTTTTCAATCTTTATCAGACCTTTCTGGAAATAAGTGCAATTTTCAATAGCCGTCTGAATGACTGGATCAGAGGTAGTAAATGTTGCCGGGAAAATACCATTTGCGTTAATGATACCATTTGTAAAATTAATGCGAAGCTTGGCATTGTTTACCGGAACAAGTATGCTCATTTCAACTTTACCTTTGATAGCATATCTTTTTTTGTATAAATCAACTTTTGCCATGATATAACGATAGGGCGGTATTACCCGCCCTTAATTTTGGTTAGACATTAAAATGATTCATTTTTGGTGTAGATTTCACCTTCGAACTTCTCCCATGCGGAACCGTTCCACCTCCAGAACTCTCCGGCCTTAGAATCTGAAATTCCGGTACATGCCTGTTCTAGGTAGTAAATCTGATCTGTCTTAGGGTCTGTCGGAGCATTTGATGCATCGTTATACTTGATAACAATTGTCGCACCTGGAAGAGAACCTTTGTAGTCACCTTCTACCCAGATATGAGAATATCCTTTCAGAGCCAGTGCATTGATAGAAATTACGGCTTGCCTCTTTGCTTCCTCGCCTTCAATCTTCTCTGTCGATTTTTCCTCGTTCTTCATCCAGTAACGTACCAGACCTTCCATGTCAAGGATGGCACCAGAGTTGGAATAACCGATAACGTCAAGAGTAGGTTCGTGTTTCAGGTAGAAGTCGCCGAATACGGTATGCAACTGAGTACAAGCAAAGCCCCATACCTCTTTCGAAGTCATTGTAATATCTTTGTGCTTCGTGAAGTCAATGTTCTGAATGCTTTCTAGCTGGTCACGTCCCATAAGCCAGAAGGCTTCTTTTGAACAATCTGATCCGGTAAATTTCAGTTTGGCAAGCGCAATCACTTCTTCAAACGTCCAATCACCGTCATGCTGCCATTCACGTTTGATCTGCCACCTGATACCTTCGGTAGTATATACGTTCTGTGAACCCATTTCTCCACGGTCTACGACAAATTTACCTTTGTGCCCTATCCACAGAGTACGGTTATTCTTACGCCTGTACTGCTTTACTGCTGCTTCTGCGATAGTAGCTTCCTGGAATGGAATTCGCTTCTTTACGCTGTCAAAGTAATCAGAAATGATCTGATTCATGATTGTTTTCTGTAAGTACACTCTTACAGGACTAGGAACGATGATATCAGGTGCAACGTTCTTTTGAGTTTCAGCACAAGCGTTGCTCAGGATAACAAGTTTTGAACCTGCTTCAATTGTTGGAACGGTACAATATTGATCAGATCCGGAAGTTTTTGGACCGTTTACCGCCATGACAATAGGTGATCCACCGTTGGATTTGTCCTTACCGACAATGAAAAGCATCAGATCAACTCCCTCAAGCTCTTCCTGCCCTGTCGGATCATATCCATTCACACCCTTTACGATAATGGTGCCGAATTCTTGGAACAAACCTGCATCTTTAGAAGCAACTTTTAAAACTGCTGTTTGTGATTCTGCGGCAGTATATTTTTCTGTAGTTTCTACTACAGCCTTTTGCTCGTCAATTATGTAATGGTCTACCTCGAAGGATTTTACCCTCACTTGCCTTTTGGCCTTTCGCATGATACCGTCAAGAACAGTTTCGTCGGTACCTATAAGAAAGATTTGATTATCAATATCAGGCTGGATAATTCCATCGCCTCCTACTCCACCGGTAGCCTGTTCTACTCCAGATACGGTAGTTGCCTGTCCAGGAACCTGACTATTTACTCCGGCCTGTCCGGGTGAAGCCTGAGCACCATTTTCTGTTACTACTACGGTAGCTGTTGCATCTGCAGCAAGCATAAACGGGGAACCGATAATTACGGATAAAACTGTCAAACATACTGACAGAATACTCCATTTTTCACTTTTGATAAAATCGAAAACTTTTTTCATAACGTGTTTTATTTTGTGTTGTTTAGTTGTTGTGACTGTTAAGCTTGTGAAGCAAGATCAAGAATGCTGTTGGAACGGGAAGGCTTTCTTGTTTCCTTTGTTTTTGTTCCTAAGCCGGTAGGCATTCCGTCACCAATCTGATCGTTTCTCAATTTGTTGACATTCTCATTCCTCCCTTTTACTTCTCCGGCTTTCATTGCGTCGTTTACATCATTGTCATAATTAAATCCCTTATCAAGCATGGCCAGAAGTTCCGTAGTATACTTGCCTGAAAGAATAGGAGCCGCCACCTTGTCCCATACGTCATTTAGAAAATCATCTACCTTATATCCTTTGGATTTGCAGAATTCCTCGATAATAGGAGTAGATTCATCAATGTTTTTCTTGTATTCTTCTTCACGTGCAGCACGGCTTTCAGCATCCTTTTTTCGTTCTTCTTCTGCGGCTACTATCTCGTCATATTCCGGTGTGCCTTCCTCCGCCGAAAGAAAATCCCTACCGTAATATCTTACCAACGCATTAGCTCCAGAACGTTTTCCTGCCACTATATCAGAAAGAACAGAAGCAAGACGCGGATCATTGTTTATTGCATCTGCAAGGATTTTTTTCTGCTCTTCGTTTCTGTTATAGTTGTCGATAAGCATTCCATACGCCCCCTCCTCATCTTCGGGGTTATAGCCTTCTATACGCTCCATCATCATGGAATTGAATTTCTCCTTGTTGGTGGGTTTCCGTTCTTTTTCGCTTGCAGACATTTCCTGCTCTGCTGTTTTCTGATTCATCTTTTCATTATCCATACTTGTAATAATTAGTTCTTGATGTGTATTGCAAAGTAAAATGTAAATAACATAGTAGAGTTGTGTACTTGGGTATAAATATTGACGATTTGGGTAATACAATTTTTTGTGTTTCTTTTATTTGTACCTTTGTAGAAAAGGCTGCGTTATGAGAGATAATGACATTTCAGAAATGCGTCGCCAGCACATAACAAATGCGTTCTTTGATGCTATAAAATCCATGAGAAAATATTCAGTTACGCAAGACGACATTATACGTAGCGTAATGATGAAAGGTGCTCCGAGATTTTATGTGAGTTACGAAAATGCCAGGCGTTATGTATCAAGGATCGAACGCGGAAAGCCTTTAGGGCTTAAAAACAAGAACACGATCCTCATGTATGAGGAACTTTACCGGAGGTATAAGGCGTACAAGGACAGAACAGGTCTTGTCGGATATTCAATACTGACAAAGATATTGCAAGAAGAGGCTCCTTCCTTTTACATAGACCTGAAAACATTCAGGGAAATAATTTATAGTTATTATAAGAAAAAAAGGAAATGCCAATCATAATAGTTCTTTTTCTTATATGGGTCCTGTCGTTCTTCTTACCGGTTGAATATCTGACCGTTTCCACACACTCCCCGTGGTGGACTATTTTCACATACAGCTTTATACATTCCTACTTTCTTCACCTTGTAGTAAACTGCTTTGTTTTCTGGACGTACTACAGAGTATTGCATAAATCAGATCTTTTTTATTTAATTCCTGCCTGTATTATTATACCAGCTGTTTCCGGAATAGTGGCTGCTAAAGATGTTCCTACATGCGGATTTTCAGCTGTCATTTCTGTTATTATGGGATATTACCTTTCAGGATGCAACAAAAAAATATTTCTGAAAGCGTTGTGTCTTATATTATTCTCGTATGTGTTCACCGGCTTGTTTTCGAAGGGGGTAAACACGCTGATACATGTATGCAGCTTTTCTTCTTCTTATTTGACAAGCATAGCTTATAGAAAGATATGCCTTCTGTTTCGGAAATAATAAAGACTAACCTAGAAAGGCTAAAGGTTATAGAATCACCATACAATCCTATAACCGGTGAAAGTTCCTTTTCCATTCAACGCCAACATGTAACCTGCGAGGATTTTCCCCTGAAGGAAATGTGGCTTCCGGTTGATTTTATTGAAACAGGATTCTGCCAAATAATTCTTCACCTGGGAATACGAAAATACATAACTAACATTCTAAGACAGGAATATTCAGAGTATATGGCTAACCTTCTGTATACAGAATTCTGTGTACAGAGATTCCAGTATGATTTTGAGTTCTGGGCATACTCTACCGCAAAGATTTCTCCAAAAGGTGGAGGAGATGATATCAGTTTTTTTCTCAACAGGGCACAAAGAATATACCTTACCACGCTGGAAAAGCTGAGAATGAGCAACCAGCCTATCAATATAATACTTCTGAAAGCACGACAGTGGGGAGGATCAACCCTGACACAGATTTATATGCTGTGGATTCAGATAGTTCACAAGAAGAACTGGAACAGCGTCATTTGCGGTGACGTAGAGTCACAGTCCAACATCGTTTCTGGTATGCTTTCCAAAGTAGTGGAAAAATATCCGTTGTGGGCCACGAACGGAGTAAAACTGGAAACAAAACCTTTCGAAGGATCTTCAAAGACACGTCAGATACAATTCTGTCAGTGCCTTTACTCCGTAGGATCAGCACAGAAACCTGACAGCCTTCGTTCACAGAATATTTCAATGGCTCATCTTACGGAAGTCGGTCTATGGAAAGAAACGAAAGGCAAAAAGCCGGAGGACCTTGTACAGTCTATTTTTGGATCAATCAACGACGGTCCGTATACGGTAAAGGTTCTAGAATCTACGGCTAAGGGCGTAGGTAACTACTTCCATCGTACCTGGCTGAAAGCAATCAAAGGAGAAAACGATTTTACTCCCGTATTCATTGCATGGTTTATGATAGACATGTATTCTGCCTATATAGGGCAGAAAAATTACAGGTCATTCATCGAATCAATGGATGAATACGAAATGTACCTTTTTGAGCTTGGGGCTACACTTGAAGCTATTGCCTGGTACCGCAAGAAGAAAAAGTCAATGGAGGAAGAATGGCGAATGTGTTCAGAATACCCTTCTGATCCCAAAGAAGCTTTCCAGTCTACCGGTAGACCTTATTTCCCTCGCCAATATGTCGAACAGGCAAGAAAGACCTGTATGGAACCTGCTTTCTACGGAGAGTTTGTCGGAGCATCAACAAAAGGAAAAGCAGCTTTCGATAATCTGCATTTCGTAGAAATGAAAAGGAAAAAGGATTCTAAGGATAATATTTTACAGGTGTGGTTTCTTCCTGACAAAATATCCTATCTTTACAAAGAGAGATATGTTGTAAGCGTGGATATAGGTGGAACCGGTGAAAAATCCGATCCATCTTCTATAAAGGTATTTGACAAGCTTCCTATGATTGAAGGTGGAGTTCCGGAAGTAGTGGCTGAATGGCACGGTCATATAGAGCATGACCTTCTAATATGGAAAGCTGCACAGATAGCCTATGCCTATGGTAATGCTCTACTTGTAGTTGAAAGCAATACGCTTGAAACTGAAGGTACAGAGGGAGATAACTTTGAGTATGTTCTTGACGAAATTGTAGATTTCTACTACAATCTATACAGCCGAACAAGTGCTGATCAGATAAAGCAAGGGGCACCTGTAAAATATGGTTTCCACACCAATCCTTCTACAAAACCTATGGTGCTTAACTTCTTAAAATCAGCAATGAGGGATTGCCTTTACATAGAACGAAGTCTTGAAACAACATTTGAGTGTGACCAGTTTGAAATAAAAGAAGATGGAAAGAAAACAGGTGCTGTAGAGGGATGCCATGATGACCGTGTAATGTCTACTTCCATCGGATTGTATGTCTGCTACAAAACTCCAAAGCCGTACAAGATAGCACAAAAAAATACGGGCTTTCAGAAAAAGAAAACCCGTATCGTTTCGGAAGCTTACATTTAGGCAGCTCTTTGTATTATTCCATCCTGCGGAGAAGCATTTGCGTCGTTCATCATCTTGTTTATCAGATGTGGATTCTGCCGAGCCATTTGCTGCATGATAGTCGGATCAATCTGTGATATGTTCTGGTTCTGTTGCATTTCGTCTTCTGTTCTTTTTATACTTTCCAATATCTTCGATGCAAAAGGCAAACTTGAATTTTCAAGCATGGTCTTAATATCAATAGCCTGCATTTCGAACAATTTCATAAGGAATTCATTTTCCAACATCTGGAATGTCGGAGTATTAGTACCTTCTGTCAGCTCTATATCAAGCTGCGCTCCCTGCACTTTTTCAGGATTGTAGTATTTTGATTCTTTTGAATAGTCCTTACCGGAAAGCTCGATGTACCTAGGTGAATTATAATATTGCTGTATGGTCTGCATGAGCTTTAAGTCCCTTCTCTTTCTGAATGACTTGAAAGAATCGAAAAGCCCCTTCAGGTTCATTGAAGCATTTTCCACCTGCTGTGCGTATAGAGAAGCGGCGGTACCGGATGAAGGCTGTTTTCCCTGCATGGCAGAGTTTACTCCGGATATGTCGTTGATAAGCTTTAATTGCAAATTCAGAAGTTCATAATCACCCTGTATGGCTCCCGCTCCGTTTAACTGCGTAATGACTGATCTTATATCCTTACCAGGTTTCAACCGGCAGAACAATACACCGTTATACCTGACATATTCATCGACAATTTCTTCACGGCTCATATTATCGAATGCATCTTCATCTACGATAATAAGGCCTTTAGCTGAAGATGAACGTATGAAGTCAATCAGAGTCATGGTTCTGTTAATACTTCTCTGCTGGTCGATAAAATCTTCGATGAAATTGAAAATCTTGCCGTGTATGATCGGATATGCGTGGAATATATAGTTATGCTGTCCATACCAGTAAGGGCTTCTTCCTTCCTGCAATACATCTCCCCACGGGGAAAGATACCTGTAATACCAGTATCTTTCTATCTTAAACTCATATTCAATCAAAAGGACGTCTTCTTTCTGAACTCCAGCAGAAAGAGCTTCTGAAAGTCTTTTCTGATTAATATATTCAATTTTATTTACTTCATTTACTCCGACAAATCCCCAACTTCCATCTAAGGTGTCATGGTAGAAATAAGCGTCACGACTTTCAAGTTTCCATCCTAATATAACCCTGCAAAGGTCAGTGTCAGCCGGAGTATAGAAGTCGGCGTTTTTCTGGTTAAATCCTTGCGCCCCGTCTACATACTGCCTTTTGGGATAATTATGCGTTCCGTATATGCTCTCTAACCATTCTCGATCTTTCCTGCTTTTTGCAAAAGCCGCGACAACCGCCTCAAAGTCCATATCAAATATTTCTCCGATACAAGTAAGGTCCCAGCCTCTCGGGTCCTCTATATTGGTATTAAAGAAAAGTCTAGAAGGATCAACATTATAAACCCATGCATCATTCATGTGCTTGTATTCATTATAGCCATATTCTATTCTCTGGGCAATAAATCCTCCACATTCAAGGTTCAAAAGACTGGCAGCATCAAGCTCTGTAAGTTCATTTAGCGACTGGGAATACTCCAGTGCAATGCTCATCATTTCACCTATTTTTGCTTCATCCCTGTCACGAACGGAACATATTGTCTTTGTTACGTTACTTCTGAACTGTCCTTCTATGTTTTTTGTTATGGGGGCAATCATGTTGTTCTTCAAAGGAACTTTACCCTGTTTCTTGATAAGTTCCCCTTCAGTTATTGTTTCTCCAGTGTCCGGGTCCTTGATAAAATCTCCCCACTGGTCCTCCTTCGCATACATAAGAGAACGTTCCATTTTTTGCCGTGCAGTATAAAGACTGCTCCAGTATGATGCAAATTCTTCAAGCTCGTCATACGCTGTTCCTCTTGTACGATGAACAGCACCTTTCATTCTGTCGTCACGTTTGGGCTTTACCGCTCTATTTAAAAACTTATTCATGCTTGTGTCATTTTTTACAAAACTACCTTATTACTGAATATCAAAGTTGACATATTGGGAAAAGCGGTAAGGTAATTTACTCCTTACCGCTTATAACCAGTTATTTAACAGCCTGCAATAATTCTCTTCTTGTTTCAACAATCATATCTTCTATCTGTTTCCTTTCTTCTCCCTCCATTTCTTTAGCCATTTGATAAAGTCTGTCTAATCTATCCTGATAAGGTTTATATTTCATGTACTTACGAAACATATCTGATCTAATCAATTCCTTGTACTCCTCTGGATTGTTTCGATAATTTTTCTTTACTCCATTAAGTTCATATTTAAACTGTTCCATTTCATCACGTAAACTGAAATATTCCCTGTTAATTCCAGAGAAAGAATTTCTTTCATCTACTGTATTAAAAAATCTGTTTGCAATAGGAACATTTCTCATTATAAGATTATCATCTTTTTCTCCTTCCATTAAAGATTTAGATCCATAATAGATAGTCTTACCAGCTTGATTAAAAGTTTTGGCCATACCTCCAAAATACGATTCAAACAAATGTTCAACTTTAGCGGGATTGAAATCCATAAAACCTTTTCTAAATTCTTTTCCTGCTCCTCCTCCATTGCTTATATCATTAAGGAATTTTGATATATCAACCAACCATCCAGAAGTACCCTTGTATACTCTTTTCCATTCTGGGTCACGTTCATTAAAGGGAGTAAGTTTTGCTATCGGTTTATCGGTAAAATCTCTATTCCAAACATAAGCTTGAAATATAGGTGATAAAGCATCAGGCATAAATGTTTTAAATCCTTCATTACCCGTAGGATTTAAAGGTAATAAATCAGCAATTTGACTTATAGTTCCTTTAGCAATACCTGAAGGAGTAGGTCTTTCTTTGCCTGTAGTAAGTTGGTAAGCATAGTCACCTAATCCATAGAAAGCCCTAAGTTCAATAGGTAAAGGAATAGTAACAAATCTTCCATCACCTGTATATATGCAAAGGTTGTTTCTTCTCACCCATTCCGGAAGATCATTATAAGGATCATCATCATCACCTCCTAGTAAATTATACAATAGGTTATTTACTACCGGTATCAATGATCCAGCTGCCATAAATCCCCCTAGTGTAGAATAGAATCTCACAGGATTCTTGTCTTTCAATCTTTTAAAATTAGTCAAAGACTGAACGGATGCATTAAAGAACAAGTACAAGTTTCTCATAAAACCTGCAGTAAGTCCAAAAAATCCTCCTGTTTTATATCCAGATCCTTTTTTATTGAAGTTTACAGTAACTTCTTTTGCATCATTTACAGACTGAGTGATACTTCTTCCCATTTGTCTAGAAGTCATATACACACTAAATCTTGATACATCTTCTGCCCATCTGTTAAAATCCTCTAGTCTATTTACAGCATAGTCTAAAGCCGCTTTTGCTGTTCCTCTTTTACCGGTTATTTTAGTTAACTCCTGACGAACTTTTTTCTTGTACTTATCTACGTCGCTTATGTGCATATATCCGGTTTCCCCACCGTTTTCTATAAACTCTTCAAAGTACTTATCAGATTCAGTCCCTTTATTATTCCCTTTTAAATTTCTCATTATTGTAGGAATAGCAACAAGAATATTTTTTCTAAACTTAGAAGAATATTTTGCATTTTCCTTTATACCTATAGCAGACATAGAGAAGATAAGGTCCCTAGAAAGATTACTCATAACAAAAGCAGGATTCCTTGTTGTGAAGTTTGCGGCAAGCCATCTGTTAGCTGTACTTATTGCTCTAAACATAGGATTCTGTTCTACATCAGGATTAGTAAGTCCATTTACAGCTTGAGCTGCACGAGGATTTGCATTTACGTATATAATATAGTCTTTACCTCCATTCTTTACCTGTATAACATGCTGCATTGCATTACCTTTTGTTATCTTGTAGTTAATGTTAAGTCTTGAAGACTTTTGTGTAGCAAGTCCCTGATCTTTTAAAGCTCTCATGTCATTTTCATGATCTTCTATTTTTTGAGCTATTGTTTCTGGAGTATCTTTTTCTTCTATGTTTGGAAGAGAAATATTCCATTCATCAGTAGCTGGATCATATACATACCAGGCTTTTTTCATTTTAGCAAGATCTGTAGGATGATTCATGACCATATTCATGAAAGATTGTTTCATCATATTCTTATTACCCTGAACTATTGCGCTTTCTGCCATATTTCCAATGGTAGCAAATATCTCGTCAGGAATAGATTTTCTTCCCTTCATAGATTTTAAAACCGAATTTAGAGGGCTTCTCTCAGAATTTATATAATCATATACATCTTCTGCTGTTTCCTCATTCCATCCGCGTAAAGGAGCGTAATACATGAACATATTGCTGACGTTAGCAAAATGGTCTTTGCTCATCATTCCACTTTCATAAGACTTCTTCAGAGTTTCATAGGTTGCTTTGTTGGTCTTATTCCATAAGTCTTTTACTTCGTATGTAGTTTCAAAATCTCTGATATAATCTAAAGCATCTTCCTGAAAACTGTCATGTTCTTCATTATCCATAGACTTCAAAATAGCTTTAGTAGCAGAGTAATCACCTACTTCTCCGATATAGTGTGTAAGTTCTTTCAGATATTCATAGCCGGTATACATGTTTCTAAGCCTTTCCTTTTCTTTTCGAAAATCTTCTGCGAACTGTTCAGCGCTGTCAGGATCATTTTTCATTATATCATTAAGCTGTTCTCTAAAAGTCATTTCAACATTTCTTTCTATGCCATGAGCCAGCATCATATAACGCTCAATAGTCTTATGGGAAATACCATATCTCTTAATCATCTTCCCGACTGTTTCTAACATAGGAGTAAAATATTTGTCATAATACTTTTCCGCTTCTGCCGTATTCTTTGAACTTAATTGATTCTCTGCCATATAAGCATTCTCAAACGACTGTATAGGTTTACCAGAAATCTTTGCAATAACATCCTGAAGATTCTTTAAAGAAAGCATACTATCTTGATATGCTTCCTGGGCTTTATACCTCCATCCAGTTAGTGATCTTTCGTATTCTTCACGGCTACCATCGGATGTATCGTCACGAAAATAGTTGCCTACTCCCATTTGATACTGCATAGCAACATCGGAAGCTAAATCAATAGGATTTTCCATATTTAGATTCTGTATGCTTCTCCAAAGAATATATTTAAGTTCATTGTTGCTTATGTTTATATTTATACCAATACGTCTTAACATATTCTTGAATGCCTGCTTTATTCTATCCCAGAATGAAACATCATCTACTCCTTTTTCTGCCATACGGGCCATGTATTCCTCTGTGGCTATGCGGGAATTATACCCATACTTAGGCAGGGAGTCTATTATTCTCTGTCTGACTTCCTTTGATGCGTTGGTAAATATATCATCCAGAAAATCATCCATCCTTTCCTCACCTACAAGCCGGCGCAATCCGTAATGTGCTACACCTTCATGCAGCAGTGTCTGTACAGCATCTTCCATACTGGTCGCATTAGGAAGATACAGATAGACCTTTCCTTCGGAAATGGAATACCATCCCTTTACCTTTCGTCCGCTTTCAATAGCCTTTCTTACTGACTGGTCCTTTATCTGATCCGGAGAAGTAACTACTTCAACGGGAACATTTAATTTTTCAGATACGGATTTTACTTCTTCACTTGTTTTAGCATCATCCTTTTCTTCAACACGGTAAAGATTATCAGGAATTGAATCACGATCTACTATCAGGTTTACTTTAGGACTCATGCTGAATTTATCCTTGTTCTCCTGGAACCAGTCAAGTACTTTTTTATATTCCAATTCTTCATCAAATCCTTCGTTAAACTCTATGTACCTTTTAAGTGTATCTATGATATTTTGCTTGTCTATCTCGTATTCATCATTACGTATAATATCCCTGATAACTTCCGGAACTTCCTCATTTCCGTCTATGTTCTTTCCGTTATACAGAGGCTCGCTATATCCCCAGTACACGTTGTAATCGTTGTTTGGATCAGTTCTTTTGTCCTCAAAAGGATAACGGCTCAAATCTTCTCCGGCGTATTCTTTCATCAGGTCATTGATAAACGGATCGACGATGGAACGGGTATTATCTTCCCTTAATCTTACATCGCTGGCTTCTTCCAACTTAGCTTTTTTAGCAACGTTTACTCCCATTTTACTTAACCTATCAAGAGCTTCAGGAAGATTGTCACTTGATATTTCAGCAACCATATAGTTACCTTTAGTAACAAATTCTTTGTTGTCTGCTAAAGAACGAAGCTTATTATCCTCAAAGAATTCACCTCCCATTTTTTTAGAACGTGGAACTTTTATCACATATCCAGATTTCCAGCCGGTATTTTTTTCAACAATAACTCTTTTATCATCACTTATCACAGATTCTCCCTGCTGTATCTGTATGAGTTTGCTGCTTATTGGAACACTCGTCGTAAGACTTTCAGGCTTAAAGTTATCTGACATAAGAATACCCTGTCTTGTTTCTCCGCTTTCAGTAGAGTATGATACAATATATCCTCTTATTAATGGATTTTTCTGTATATCAACAAGAGCCTGCAATAAATTACCGGTTATTATGTAGCTTTTTTTTCTTGACTGAGTGGGTACGTAAGAATCCCAGTTTTCAAGATTTACGTCCTTTATAAACGTAGGCTGCATCATTGTATTCATATTTATTGAGCTGAAAGCCTTTTCCTGATTGAGAGGTATTTCTACTTTTCTTCTACCATCCATTGTAGCAAAAACGGCAGTGGAAGAACTTGGAGAAAAATCCTTGCTGAATTTGAACCCTAAGAACATACCCCTACTTGGAATGAGAGTTGCCATTACTTCGTCAAGATTGAAAGGAATAACAAGCGGCTGTAACGGACTAAACAATCTAACCTGCTTTAAAATATTTTCTTTTCTAGCTTCTATTACACCCTTTTGTTTTTTATAGCTTTCGTCAGCTTTCTTGAGAATATCTTCTACAACAACATCAGACATCTTTTCAATTTCTTCGTCTGTAAACTCATTCTTTCCGTTCTTACGTGCTTCCTTTGATTTTTCAATGTATAGTTTTTTAGCCTTTTTAGATCTTTCTTCAGCACTTTCTGAAAGTCTATTTTTCAGAGTTTCAATTTTGCTGTTATAAACAGTTTCTATTTCTTTTATCTTGTTATCTCTCCATACAGTAAAATCTTCACCTACTGTCATTCTACTGACCGTAGTTTTTATTTCAGAAGCTTTCATAGGCTTTTTTAAGACATCTACTTCAACTTCTTCAAGATACGTATTATCTGCAAAAGCATTTCCACTGTTGGGATCTGTTCCGGGCTTCCATATTTTTTTGCTTATTGTCTTGGCTTTTAATGGCATGGTAGTTATTTCAAGATCATTTTCCCCTGCATCATTAAGCAATTGTATTTTTACATTGTATGCATCGGTTATCTCCTTAAAGACTTCCTCCTGCTCGTTTACAGGAAGGAAAGGAAGATACCTTGCTATTTTAGCTGCGCAACCTTCTTTTCTGGAATTATCCTTCATATCATCAGAGCTTTCTTCCCCATCCTGGTTAAGAAGCCCCAAAGGATCTCCTAGTTTTTCGGAAAGTTCCGGATGTTCCACCATATATTGCCATGTTACATCGTCACCGTACTTATTCAGGTAATCGACTACTTCCATTTCATTGAATTTTGACTTCTGAGAGGAAGTTGTATTTGCATCGAGGGATTTAAGCTTGGCTTTAAAAATCATTTGAAGCCTCTGTTCTGCCGGTATGGACGACATGATATACTCGTACTTTCCGCGATAAATCTGCCCTGTACGGTCAATTCGTCCCCTCATCTGTACTTCATCGTTAATGTCAGACTGGAATTGGGCAAACACCATCACACGTTGCCTCTGATCTTCAAACTTAGGTGAAGCATGAAGAGATATTCCCGTACTTCCTGACTTATTTATCATAAGTACATCAAGCTTTCCATTGTTAAAGTCTCGTGCCGCGGTTTTTTTGTCTTTATCCTTTCTGTTTTGAATGACATATTTACCGTTTTCGTCCTTAACCATTTCTAGGGTTCTTCCCGTAATCTCACCGACTTTATACCCTTCCTGCTCAATTTTCATTTTTATTGCATCCATCGGGCTAATTGGAAGGTTGGCAGAAAGATTTTCTATCTTATTCCTTATTTCATAATATCTCTTTTGACCTTCATCGTTTAATTCCGATACAAGGAAGGCTTTGTTTTCCTTTTCACCTCCAAGAGTATCAACACTGTATCTCATTACTCCATCAAGCGCGCGCATAAGCGTTAATGAGAAATTAGGTACCTTATCCATAGGAGTATCTTTGGGGGCTTCATCCAAAAATCCTTCCATCGTGTTTGTAAATGATATTATAGGCTTGAACCCGTTTTTCAGATTATATATTACTCTGTTGGCGACAGCATCGGCCTTTAAGCTGAACAAAAGCTGATTAACTAGATTATACATCTTACTTGCAAACGGTGTATTGGTAACTCCTAGTTCCTTTGTTCCTTGCTGCAAGTCAGAGAAACCTCCCTCTCCAGCAAGTTCGTCGGACAGGTTGGTTACCATAGGTGTAATATAATCTTTCTGGAAAGCACGAATATCGCTGAATATGGAAGATACTTCGTCAAATTGTTTCCGTTGAACAGCGTCTTCCTCTTCATTTACAGGCATCCAGTCTATTGTTACTCCGCTGAAATCCCTTTCCCTACGTATCATCTGGCCGGACTGAACAAGCTGCTTTGACATTATTTCCTGTAATGTAACTCCACCCTGGGCAATAGCCTGAATCATTTCCTGCGGTGAAACTCCTGATTTGGCTAGGTCTGTTTTCATTGCGTACAATGGCATGTTATCTGCACGCTTGGCAAAGGTGGCTGAAAGGAAAGTGACTCCCTTAACATCTGGCATAATGTATTGCATGAACATGGAACCTCCTCCGCTTCCTCCGGCAGTGTGACTTTCATCGAGGATCATTATATTGTTCTTTGATAGAGCCTCAATTACGTTTCTTCTTTCTTGACCGCTTTTATCAGCTGCAGAAGGTGATTTTTTCTTGTATTTTTTGTCTTTTGCAGTTATGCCGTTATCGGTAGCCTCATATTCTTTTGTGCCGTTGTTTATCTGTGAATATGTTGTTATTACATAATCATACTCATCAGGTAGAGTGCCATTTTTGAGTATATAATCAAACACTCTCCTTCTTTCCTTGTCGCTTGGTAATTTATGCACTACGTTCCCGGAAGCGTCTGTTATAGCTGCATTTTTAGGATCTGATGCAATTATAAACGGTCTTAGATCACTGCTTCCTATATCAGATAAGTCACGATAATTGTCTGCGAACAAAGCTGGCTTCTGAGTAAAATATATAGGTTTATATCCTTTTCTTACCGCATATCTTACAAGTGCAGCTCCCTGCCTTCCTTTACCTACTCCGGTCATATCACCGATAATAAATCCGTTCCCTTTATTCATCTGATTTATGGCAAGAGAAACAGAATCGATTTGTTCGGCAGCAAGATAACTAAATAATTCCCGTTTGTTTGAATACCCTAATTCATCTACAAGGAACTGATCTACATCACCAATATTAGCTAATGAGTCAGCAAGAACCTGAGCTTGATTTGCAGGAACAACTGACATAAGAGTACCCGACTGGCTTCTATTGGGATATGGTACCTTTTCGTCACCTAGATTTACTGCCAATCTGCTTCTGCCGGAATTATTTCCTGAATCAGTTGATACAGTGTCTTCTGCCCGTATTCCTCCGGAATCTCTTCCACTTCCAGATCTCCGCTGCTCTTCTCCTTGTTTTTGAATAGTTGAAGTGCTTCCTGCATTTGATCCGTTTGCATTATCCACTGTACTAGTTTTGTTTTCTGCTGCTGATTCTCCATTTCCTCTCTCTTCGGATATGGTAGTATCAACGGAGCTTCCCATGTCATTTGTAGATCCGAATTTTTCGCCTGATCGTATGGATTCTCTCCGCTCTCCAGGCTTTGTTCTATTGCTGACATTACTGCTTTTTCCACTTCCTGAATCGTCAGGGGTCCGGGCTTCTCCTTCTGCACTGTTAAAGAGATCCCCCATTTGCTGTATTGAACGTATATCATCTTGTACTCTGTTATATAATTCTTCAAAAGTCTTTATCTGTTCAGCTCTAGCTTTGCTCTTTACAGGTGGTGCTATAAGTTTAAAAGGGCCTGTTTTTCTTCCATTTATGAGAATAATTCGTACATCGTATTTAGTTCCGTTACGCTTGTACATTTCACCGTCAAGGTTGATTACATCCACCACATTATAGTGTGAGTAAAGATAAGCAAAAAGTTTCATATCCTTGCTCTGCATCGCTCCATTTTCCCTATATGAAGTATTACCTCCTATAACTATAGCCGCACGTCCATCGTCCTTCATAGAGTTCAATGCGTTAATAGCCATCAATCCCTCGAAAGAACTTATCTTAAGCTTACCATTATCAAATTCTTTAGCCACTGTGCTACCAAACGGAGGATTGGTTACAACAGCATCAACACTTTCATCGAAAGGAAGAAGTGCGTCACGTGTGGTTACTTCACCATATCCTAACGTTCTAAGATTTTGTATTCTTCTTTCATCAATATCATTAACATGAACAATACTTGAAGGGAATGTAATAGTCAATGCTCCATTCCCAGCAGAAGGTTCCAGAACACTTTCTATTTTCTTTTTAGAGTTAATAAATTGTCCCATTACATAACCAAACGGTGTTGGGGTGCTATATTGCTGACGTTCAAACCTTGTACTATCTCTTGCATTAAGTAATGGCTGCATGTTATACATGGCCAGTATAAGGTCATATCCAAATTTCTGTTTATCTCCGTTAATGTACTTCAATGCAACATTCCTTGTTTCATTTGTCATAGCAAGTTCAACAAGTTCTTGCATATCGGTTGCTGACATATCAGAAAGCATACTATATTCTTTTAAGATGTTCTTGACATCTTTCATGCTCAAAGGAGTAGAAGATATTCCATCAATGTGGTTTAATGCTCTTTCTCTTATAATTGTTCCAATATTTACAACAGCTTCTTTTTCCTGAATTTCCCTTTCCTGATATTGTGCGGAATCTCCAGAAAGTTCTGAAACTGACTTTACCTTATTTGATTTTTGATATTCCTCAATCTCCTGTTCTTTGGCTACATTACTTATTTGCCCTACAACATCAATAATCTTTTTATCAAAGTTGGTTACATCGAATTTACTTACTTCATCATCAGGAGTCATTTTATCAGGGAGTCCGCTTTCTATCGCCTGTGGCATATATCTTGCAGAACTGTAGAACGATTTCAGGTAGGGACGTATCATATCACCCATATCTTTAATCATAGAAGAAGCATAATCAGCAAATTTTACCGCACCTCTTTCAATGTGGTAAACAGCCATTTCTGCACCGATTGCTATAATTTCAGGATCGATACCGGCATTGAGCTGGTTTAGCTTTTCTCTCATCCTCTTTTTCAGCTCTTCATATCTTGCAGAAGAAACAATTCTGTTATCTTTTTCGTTTACAGATAAATCATTAGTGGTACTTTCCTTTTTGGAAACAGGCACTACACTTTTATAATCTGCAAACGGTTTAGTCTTTCTATTGCTACTGTCAATCCATTTTTTGAACTCTTCCTTTGATACACGGGTTATTTTACCCAGTCCGGTCCATCCCTCAGAATAGTTAGCTAAATATGCACGTTTGGCAGCAAGTGCAGACTTGAATCCATACATAACCTTGTGTTCATCAAATGATCCATCAGGATTTACCTGGTCAATAACAAACACATCACCTAATTCAGGGTTGTCAGAAAGGAACACGTCTATATGATCACCGTCCACACCTTCCGTACCACGAATATAACCGTAGTCGTTGTTCATGGTTACAGACCACTCATTTCCGTTTGCATCCTTTCCAGAACGAACCGACCCTTTCGGGTTTTCTATTGTGACATCGTATCCATCAAGCTTTAAATGGCCTTTCTTATAATTACCAGCCTCTTTCTGAGCTTCGCTAGGATTCTGATTTACTTCTTCACGTGCTTTTTCAATATCAATTTTTATTTTATTTGGATCTGTTAAACTGTCATTATAATCTACTTCCTTCCAGTTCCCACTTGTTAGAGCATTAGCTAGTTCAGCAATAAATACATTCTTTTTCTGTACATCCCCATTAAAGTTATAAGTAACTCCATGAAGTTTTTTCCTCTCATCCCAATTGGTCCTATAATTTTCAATAGTCATGAGATCCCCATTCTTAGAACGGAAAGTTTTGCCTACTGCATCATGAACGATCTTTAGATCATTATTAGTAACCTGATCGCTCATAATTTCGACATTATGAGCTACTGTTCCTTCTGATTCAGGTACCATGCTACCGCTTTCGCCATCAACTTGATTTGCTGGCTGCGGTTGTTCTTCGACTTCTGTACCTGTTCCGGCGTTATCACTTTCGCTTGCAGGCAGAACTTCATCGCCCTGCTTACCGTCTGGCTGTCCTTCAGTGCTTCCTGCACTTTCTGTTTCTGTTCTTCGTTGTTCATATTCGTTATAAATTTGCTCAAAGATAGTGTTTAATTCTTCATCCGATACTGAAGAATACATATCATTTATTTTCTCTTCAATGTAATCACAGTAGTCAATCCATTCTGAAACCGTCATTCCATTATATCCAGCCTCCCATTCAAGTTGACGACGTTCAACATCTTCTTTATATCCCGGAATATTTTCCTCAATGTCCGTTCCGTGCATCCTCTTAGCCTCTTCCCACATCTTTGACGGACTTCCATATTCCTGGAATGAATTAAGAATCATGTTGAATATGTCCTGATCAGTTACCATCCCTTGCAGGTTTTCCGGCATATCTGCATGTATCTGCTCTGCCGCGGCTTCCGGTGTCATACCGTCCGAGGACAAAGCCCAAATAAGCTTCTTCCTCTCTTCTGGTGATGGAGCTAAACCGAGGTGAGAGCCTAAACCCTGAGTGGTTCCTGAGTCATTCCAGTTGAACGTTACTCTTCCTGTTGCGATCTCCCGCAATACATGTTCAAGAGGCGTAACAGATTCTCCCATGTCGCTGTCCTCCTTGACGTATCTTACACGCTTACGAGGCTGTTTTTTCTCATAGGCTCCTGATTCTATTTTCTTCTGAACTTCCTGCTGTGCTGCCTGCTGCTGTTCCTGAGTCATATTGTCAAGGCGTTGCTGGTTAGCTTTAGCTTCTTCTTCTGCCTGTGCAATGATACCGCCGGGACGCTGCGATTCTATCTGTGAGGCTACTTTGTTCCAGTACGCTATCTTGTCGTTTATGGCTTGTAGATTAGCCTTCTTCTCCTGCTTTAAACGCACAATTTCCTGAATTGAACTACCTGTTGTCTTAGCTTTATCGGCTTTTTTCAGCTCATTATTGTAGCTGTCGATCATCTGCTGTGCGGTGTCCTTTGCATCATCAATGTTATCGCTTATCTCGATCAGTGCGGCAGAGGTATCTTCTACGGGTGCCTTTTCAAAATCCTGCTCTCCCTTTTCATTGAGAGGAATACGTGACATAGCCGTTGCAGGCTGATCGGGCGTTTGCTGCGTTGCTGGCTGTTCAGTTTGAACTGTTTGTCCTTCCTGCGGTTGTGCGTTCATATCAGGTTGAGCAACCGGCTGTTCAGGTTGAGCCTGATTTTGCGAATTGATTGCATTGATAAGGTCATTTTCTGGAACAAGCTGTGAGTGTATTTGATTCCCTTCTTCATCGAGGGTTGCAACTACATAGCCGTCTGCTGCCTTAGAAGTTACTTCGTAATTGTTTCCTCCCTGGGTAAATCTTGTCCCGATAATCTGTTGTTGCTGTCCTTCAGGTGTGGAGTTGATCTGTGCTTCCTCTCCCTGTAGTACTTCCTCTTCCGCATCCCGACCGGCCTGCTGTGCAAGACCTTCGGCGGGAGTATCATCTACAAGGATCTGGAACATTGATATAGGAGCCATCTTGACCTTTCCGTCGTCAGCAAGATAATAGATGGTGTTATCAGACTGGTTTTGGTCTACATTTCCGTTGCTGTCGAATACGATGTTTCCTCTTAATACGTTAACAGGATTCTTGCTAAGACCGGAATTAACGCGCATCACCGTGCCGGTAGTGGCGTTTGTCATTTTTTCTACTTGTGATTCAGCTTCCTTTCTTGCTTTATAAGCTTTATTTTGAACCCAATAGTTGTAATCAGCGTAATCAGTATAAGCATTTCGATAATTGTATATATCATTTGCCCTATCAACTCCATATTTTCCCTCCATTTCTTCAGGAGATAGGTTAAAAGTATCATTAAGGGAAGTTGATATTTCATTTTCAGACATACCTTTTTTAATCAAGGTGTCTTTAGACTTCTGCATATTGGCTATTATTCCCTGCTTAGCTTGTGCAATCTGTTCTGGCATTTGCTGTTTGTCAATCTCCTGCAATGTCTGTTCCTGCAATACGGATGATATGTAATTGATTGCTCTCTTTTTCATATCCGGCTGCATGTCGCTGGAAAGGACATCTTTTACCATGTTACGCGCTGTTTCGATGTCTGCGTCCTGAAGAGCTTCCTTCACTCCAGACCAGTCCTCACCCATCGTTTCCTGCATTTGATTTTCGAAAGTTCTCATGTCGCGGTAGTTCTTGTACTTCTCCCTAAGGTAACCGCCGGTACCGGCCGCACCGAAAAGAACAGACATAGGCGCAACTCCAAGGAATGTGTCAATGTTCTGGTCGAGATCTACAAGTTCTTCAGGTGTCATGTCACCTATTGCTGTAGATATAAGGTTGTTGACAACCTCTTCTCCGTATTCTCCTATTGGATCAGCTATCTTTGCGCGCTGCGCAAGTTCCTGAATATTCTTAAACCCTTGACTATTCACAATATTGGAATACGCTTTACCGACCGAAGCAGGTATAATCTTTCCTATCTTGTTAGCACCAGTTACTTTTCCAACCCATCCGAGCATAGGGGCAAAATATTCACCTAACAGTTCAGTTCCTGTTTCTGCTGCTGTGGAAATTACAGACTTTGCAATAGCTTCTGCGCCTGTCTGCACATTATTTCTTCCTGCATAAGATACAGTACCGTCCGTATTGGGTGAAACTTGAATATCCCCCATTCCTCTGCGCTGATAATCTGCTGCGACACGTGCGCCTCCGAAGGTAGCTGTATGTGCAGCTACGTCACCGAGCCCGGAAATGGTTCTTACAGCTCCTCTTACTGCTTTCTTAGACATATTCCCTAATCCGTCCTTACCAATTTTTTTCAACGCGTATTTATACAGTGCCTTTGCAGCCGGTTTGGTCGCTGCCTGAATAGTACCCATACCGACTATCATATCGAGCATGAACGGCAAGGATTCAGCCGTTACGCCTCCAGCCTTGTAACCTCTTCCAAGATCACCGGAATAATACATCTTAGTTGCTGCATTGGTAACAAGAGCCTGCATAAGTGCGTCCTCTGCCGGATTGAGCTGTTCTCCCTTATCTACCTTATCTAGCACCTTCTTAGCTGCTGAATAATTCTTAAGGTCTTGCAACCCCATGCTCCATGCGTCCAAAGGGCTATCCTTGAATCCGCGGGCAAATCCAGCAAAGAAGTTGGTGTTTCCTTTCTTCTTAGCCTCGTTGGTAATGTTCTGCGCCTCTTCCATGAGTGAAGAAGCGTATTCAAGTTGCTTGTCCGTGTCGTTCTGCTCACCTGCGACATACGCTTGTGAAAGAGTAGAGAAAATACCGTCAGACTTCACAGCTTTTGCGTTTCTAGTTCTTTCTTCAGCTCTCTGACGACGTGCATCAGCTATCATCTTATTGACAGCGTTAATCTGTTCCTGATTCTTAGGCTTGAATACATGTTCAAGTTCCTGCTGACGCATGTAAGGATCATTCGCTGATCTTTCTGCAAGAGCAACTCTTTGTTGTTCTTCCTGAGCGATGTCGTTATCATCCTGAATGTTAGTACCTAAGGGAAGAGTAGAAAGATTATTTCCCTTACTCTTGAAGTAATCAGGTGTATTAGCAAGTATTCTTTCTCTTACCTTAGGATTCTGAACAAACGTTTCTTCCGTATTGGTAGGCTGAGAGGTAGTTGTTACATTATTCACGCCGGTAGGCTGGCTATTGTTGCCTACGAGCTTAGCGGAGAAGGTATCATAATCTCCCACGTCGTAGCCGTCCTTCGTGATAGCATTATAGAGATTTTTTCTCTTATTATCGTCCTTTACATTATTACTGAACGAATTGTAATCTCCCACGTCGTAACCGTCCTTCGTTAGCTGATCATACAATATCTTAGTTTTGTCGTTCATATATTATCTTAAATTTAAAATCCTTCAATTGTTTTCTTATTAGTATTAGCAGCAGAAGAAGTGCTGAATCCTTCTATTGTTTTCTTCTTATTCTCATGACTATTAGCAGTTTCATTGACATTCCTTGTTTGATCTGTTGCTGTTAATATAGCTTGTCGCATATCATCCACAGTCATTTCGTCACTAAGTAGATTACTAATGCCAGATTTGCCAAAAAATCCTATTTCTAAGCCCTTGTTGTACATTCTTGCAACGTCAGCATCATCGTTTAAATCATAAGTTTTTCCACTTGATTTAAATTTCATAACAGGATACTTCTTTTTTCTTCCGGTACCGGATTTCCCATTTCTCTTAGTTATCTCCTGCTGCCTGAACTTCTCCCTTTCCATGGCAGCCTGGTCGCCACGTGCTGCCCTTTGATTTTGCGACTGCTGGGCGTATTGTGTTCGCTGCATAGAAGCCTTATCTCTTATTCCCTGCAATTCTTTAGCATCTTTAGACTTTTGAATCTGAATACTAAGATTTGCTGCGGCTTGTTTGTCTATAAGACCTCCTTTTAATTGAGCCTGAATTTCAGCCATAGCCTTATCCTTTTCAAACTGTAATTGTATCTTGTTAACCTGCAATTTTGCATCCCGATCGGCCTTAGCATTTGCCAAAGAATAATTCAGCATCGATTGAGTATAAGAGTTTCTTAACTTATCAAGAGCCTGATTGTAATATGCCGTATTTGTGTTGACAGGAGAAAAGTTCCTGGCACCAGCAGAAGAAGCTACAGTTTGACCAAATAGCTTTGCGAAATTCCCCCAAAAGTCAGCAGCCCTTTGCCTTTTAAGAGGGGCTTCGTTCTCTTCATAATTTTTTTTTAGAAGGGCAGCAAAAACATCTTCTCCATTGTATTGTTGCGGAGAATTTAAATTTTCTTGAGGTTTAGACATAGCCATATCTGTGGCACTTCTTACCTCTTCCGAAGCACTTTTTCCTGAAAATTTAGTCGGATTTGTAGCATTTATCGTATTTTCGTTTCGTGAGAATTGAAAATTTGAAAAAGATTCGGGAGATTGCCCATAATTTTCAAATCTCGGCAAATTTGAAGTGTCAACGGACGGATTTTTCTTTATAAAGTCAAATAGCCCCATTAATTACCTCCTTTCTTCTTTCCCCAATCTGTCATTGATAAGGCACTGCCAATAATTCCAAGACCATTCTCCATAAGTTGCGAACTCCCCTTCTCGTTAGCTTGATTTTGTGAAATTCTCATGTTCATGATATTGTTCTGATTTTCCATGTTCACTGCGTCAATGTTGGCCTTTCTAGCTGTAGCCTGCGAAGCAAGACTTGTCGTCACATCATCCAATATTTCATTGTTAGCCTGTTGCTGCGCTACAACAGACTCCGGAGTGGCACCAGTAACAACAGCTGTCGCTCTTGCTTCCTGATTCTGTTTTTTTAGAGTATTCTCTACCCTTTTCATAGCTGCCTGGGCTTCTGCGGAGTCCAGATAATTCTGATAATAGTTACGATTGTACCATGCATCATTTTTTCTCTCCTGTTCGTCTATTAGTTTCTGTTGTTCTTTCGCTGCCTTTGCAGACTTTATACCGCCTGCTATACCGGATGCAAGTCCGCCAACAGCTCCAATTATCGCTCCTATCATAATAATACGTATTATTGTGTTTGTCAAAAGCAAAATAAACTAATTATCAGTATAATAAGTTGCGTTGTTTGGTAAATCTTAAATGTGTATGAGTTACAACTTTTGTAACTTTTTGTAACTTTGTATATCTTTGATTATTAATAATTTACAAAACACAAAAAATTTAAAAGTTACAATTTTGTAACCGATTTACGATTTTAGTTACAATTATGAGCGAAGAGAAAAAAGTCATACGAAGAAATAGGCCCAAAAAGGTAAAGGAAATAGAACATTCAGTAAAGTTAAGTTATACAGATGAAGATCGTATTAAAGTAGTCCGGATGCTTGTTGACAATGGTATGAACTATGCAATCATGCATAAGAAAACGGGAATTAATACTAACACGATAAAACAATGGTATTATAGATATAAAGGTGATCTGGAGGCAGCGAGCAGCACTCTTATTGCCGAGAAGGTAGAGATAGACTTCGCCCGAGCTAAGCTGGAGTTTTTGCAGAATAATTTTGTCAAATTGAATACTCTTGCAGATAAGGCGATTAACAAAGCCATTGTTCTCTGTGAGAAGGAAAAGGATCTTAATAAGATTAGCAACGTGCTGAAGGTAATCTCCGAACTTGTACTACGCTTCAACGATTCATCCCAAGAACAGCAGCAGACATCAGGTACTACTATTAATCTTATACAGCAAAGTATTCTTCAACTCAATGAACTAAAGGAAAAGGATAAGGCGAGATTCAGCCATATACATCAGGGAGATATTCAAGATATAAAGATATGACAAATATAAACAAAGAGCCTATGCCAAATGTACGACATAGGCTTTTTGTTGTTAGAATCTCATTAGTACATCACTTCGTAGTTCCAGGAAGTCCTTATATAAATCAGGTCTGCATACGTAATCATATACTTTTTTAAGACAAATACTAGCCTGCCGGCTTCTAACCTTAGTGTAGTATCTAATAATACCTTTTGACCTGTCGCTATGGCCAAGGCAGTAATTAATAACACTGTCCGGCATACATATATCACTTGCGAATTGAGCAAAACATTTACGTGCCGAGTAAAATACTACCCTTTCCTTTATTCCGAGTTCTTCAGCCAGATCAGTAATGGAATAAGATACATACTGCGAAAAATTGTGATAAGTGAAATTATATCCGAAGTCAAGTCTACCGTTATGTCCTATCCAGGGACCGGCATATTCCATCACTTCTTCGGGCATGTCAAAGCAGATTGTATTTTCCTGCTGCGTCCTACCGGCAGACTTGGTGCGAATATATCTTACTTCCTTCTCCCTGAAATCAAGACTCATTATGTCGATCAGGTTCATACCTCCTAGCATAAAGGATATCATAAACAAATCACGTGCCATCTTCTTCTTCTTCGTTTCCGGATTTGAGTTCATTATTCTTGTAAAAGAAGAAAGAGATAAAGTAACATCCCTTACCGGAGCCGGAGATATCCTGATGGACGTAAAAGGATGTACGGTGTAAGATACCACCTGATCTGATATAGCCTTATTTATTATTACTTTTATATGGCTCAATATAGTATTTATATAGGTCTGTGTTTTACCTTGTTTGCGCAGGTGATCAGAAAAAGATTTTATCAGGACTGGTGTAATATCCTGCATGTCTATATTTCCCCGACAGTATTCACGAAAGTATCGAGATGATCTTTCTACCAATTTAGCATAAGATAGTCTGTTGTTTTCAAGGAGATAATTCACATAACTTTCTGATACTTCCCAGAATGTACTTTCTCCTTCATTGGGTCCAGCCTGAATAAGCTCTTTAATTTGCTCACAAGTATATATATCTTTGTTTTTTATATTATCTAGACGTTCCTCGTACATGTCCAGAAGATTCCGTAACTTTCTGTTTATCGACGATGCTTCTGCATTTTTCACAACTTTCCCATTTTTTAGCTGAGATGGATCGGAAAGTATAATATTAGTTACAATGTAAGATGTTTGCGACTTGTGGCGCACAGCAATTCTTAACTTGTGCGTACCATTTTTAAGAACTCTAGCCGGAATAATAACAGGATTGATTGTTGCCATATTAGTGTCCTCCTAAAAGGAAAATCTTCAGGTACTTTTTCAGGTACTTTTTTTCTTCCAAAAGTGGAAGAATTTTCCTTTTTTTTAATGGCAATCCGATATTTTACGATTTTGTAAGAGTTATTAAATATCTGTTTATCAGCCTATTAAAAGAAGAGCCGAAAGCGGGACTCGAACCCGCGACTTACTCATTACGAATGAGTTACTCTACCAACTGAGTTATTTCGGCGATAATTTGTTTATGAAAAGCGATGCAAATTTACGGTTTTATTTCAACTTGCAAAATGAAAATGATATTTTTTTCAACGATAAGATTTTTTTTCATTTTTCTATTTACAGAAGGATAAAAAAAAGAACAGCATCTTTATAAAAAATATGCTGATATTTTATGATAAATATCAGCATATTTTGTGTCATTCATGCCCATAAATCTCTGAACACTTCGGTAAAATACTAATTCCGTCCCTCTTCTTCAACCAAAATCATCAGAGAATGAATGAGTTCAGGCTCTCCGGAATTAAATTTCATTTCAGTTTCACCCTCAAGGTATCATTCCACAGCTTTTTTCTCTCCAAACAAAATATCATAATCTCTTTTCGATGCAGGTACAGTCCAGTCTTCCGGAATAAATTTCCACTGATTCAGCGGCTTCGGATCGAGAACTTTTACTTCTTCTATCCGTTTCATCAGATAAAAACGTAAATCTTTATCCGTGGAGTATACGATACGTTTTGCCAGTTCTGCCTTGGGAATACCAGCACCTTTTGTCAGCAAATCTCCCCCACCATTTCCACGATACGAATTAACAGCTACCTGATATGTTTTATTCATATCAAACGGCTCTCCGTTTGCCATCCTTTCTATCTTGATTTTTTCACCCTGAGGTTTCGTTACATCCACTGTATAAATAATGCCTGCTGCCGAATCGAAATTGAAACTTGGATTTTTGAAACGGCCGAACCCTTTATCTTCTTCATTAAACAACATTAAATGGTCGTCGGGTGATTTCATCTGGTTAGTCCATAAAGCATACGACATTTCCAGAAAATCCTTGATTTCTTTACCTGTCAGCTTCATCGTATAAAGCAGGTTCTCGTATTTATACAAGTTAAACATATCACTCATATAAATATCACCTTTCTTGATTTCTGCTGAGAACGAGAGAGGAGCACAGAAAGATATATCGGCACCCGTAATATCAAGCTGCAACTGATGAAGCAAATCGATAAATGCAGAAGGACCCAAATAGGCATCTTTGGTTGTAATGGTTTCTTCGATACGTCCAATCTTACGAGATACAAAGTCGACTGTTGCCTGATATTGTCCGGCAAACTCCCGCATGAAATCCTCATCAGCAGCATAGCGGGAAACATCTGCCAAAGCACCCTCTACAGATTTTCGCACAAGCTTACCTCCAGCTTTAGTCACTTTGACTGTAACATCCGAAACATATCTGGCCGCATTGGCAGGATCGACGAGTAAAACAGAATCTCCTGCCACATTGACAATCTTCTCACACCGGCGCACATGATCGTGACCCATAAATACTACATCGAAGCCCGGAACATTTTTTGCTACATCGCCCGAACCATTCTCTACAACATTATCCAGTTTATTACCTTCAGGTCCGGCATGAAATAATCCGATCAAAACGTCCGGATTCTCTTTTTCCTTGATAATCTTTACCCATTTACGTGCGCAATCCTCCATGTCTTCAAAATGCAGCCCGTTCCACAGCTGTTCGGGAAGCCATGAAGGAATGGCAGGAGTTATCATACCTAAAACTGCTATTTTTACTCCTTTCCGTTCGATTATTTTATAGGGAGTAAGATAAGGTTCTCCCGTTTTATTGTCCACAATATTTGCCCCAAGTACAGGAAAAGCACACTGTTTCACCCAACGGTCGTACACGGCATGTCCAGTCTCCACATCATGATTTCCCATAGTACCTACATCGTATTTCATATAGTTCAGCATCGCTGAAGTTACATGAACAGAAGTTGTATCGATGTAATTGTAATAATAAGCAATGGGCTGTCCTTGTAAAATATCTCCATTATCCATCAGAACAACTCCATCTCCATACTGCTCACGCTGTTCTTTTACAAATGAACTGACACAAGCCAGCCCTCCTTTGCGAGGCTTCATACTTATAAAGTCATAGGAGAAATAGCATCCGTGCACATCACTCGTTTCAATAAGTTTCAAAGTTACTTCACCGTCTTGCGAAGCATAAGCAGGACTTGTAACGCCTAAGGCAAGAACAAGCATCAAACTGGAAAATAGTTTCATCATAAATCTAGCGGGTTAAGTGATATATAAACGACAAAATGTCACATTTTCATAGTATATCCAATAAGTAACTACAAAGATAATGGAACTTTACCACCTGCAAAACCCACAAAAAGATAAATACCTTTCAATATGGTTAAAAGTCTGTTAACAAACGGACTATCTGGCACATTCTTTGCCTCATTCTCAAATAAAAAAACAGACTGTATGGCTTACATAGACTATTACAAAGTTCTTGGAGTTGACAAAACGGCAACTCAAGACGAAATCAAGAAAGCGTACCGTAAGCTGGCTCGCAAATACCACCCGGACTTAAATCCGAATGACCCAACGGCCAAGGACAAGTTTCAGGAGATAAACGAAGCTAACGAGGTACTGAGCGACCCTGAAAAGCGTAAGAAATACGATGCTTACGGGGAGAATTGGAAACACGCCGACGAGTTCGAAGCTCAACAGCAAGCATATCGTGCTCAAGGCGGTACAGGTAACGGCGGTGAATATTGGTATTCTACCGACGGACAACATTTTACAAGTGGATTCGGAGGAGAAGGTATGCATGGATTTGGTGGAAATGCCAGTGGATTCTCTGATTTCTTCGAAGAACTGTTCGGGCATGGAGCCGGCAGAGGACGTAATGCAAGAGGCGGATTCAGAGGGCAAGATATTGAGGCTTCTCTACAGTTGTCTCTACGTGAGGCTGCAACCACTCATAAACAAACATTCAGCATCAACGGTGAAACATTACGTATTACAGTTCCAGCCGGAGTAGCAGACGGTCAGGTTATCAAACTGAAGGGACATGGAGGTAAAGGAACAAACGGAGGACCCGACGGAGATTTGTATATCACTTTCGTTATTCCTGACGACCCTGTCTTTAAACGGAAAGAAAATGACTTGTACACAGATGTAACAATCGACTTATACACTGCCGTACTGGGAGGTGAAGTTACAGTCAACACATTAGACGGACAAGTAAAACTGAAAGTTCGTCCGGGTACTCAGAATGACGCTAAAGTTCGTCTGAAAGGAAAAGGATTTCCTGTATACAAGCAGGAAGGCGTCACAGGCGATTTGATTGTAACTTATCATGTAACAATTCCTACTACACTGACGGAAAAGCAGAAAGACCTGTTCCGACAGTTGCAGCAAGGATAATTTAAAACCGTACGACTATGCAGAACGATTTAATCATCATAAACGACTATTGCACACATTGCAATATCGAACCCGACTTCATCCTCATGCTGGGTGAAGACGGTCTGATAGATATCGAAGTAATAGATGATACCAGTTATTTTCCGGCTTCTCAGCTGAATGAACTGGAAAGGTATACTCATTTATATTATGACTTGTCCATCAATATAGAAGGAATCGATGCTATCCGCCATTTGCTGACAAAAATACGAAATTTACAAAATAAAGTAAGAAGTCTGGAAAATGAGTTGCGTTTCTACCGCAGATAATTCCCATAATGTATAATTTACCCCCGCTATAAAAATTTATGGCGGGGGTATTTTTATAAAAAGGGGTTATGAGGTCCTGTTTTCTTCAATATGTATCAGAAATCGTAGGTCAGCCCGATAAAGAAAGTTCCTGCCTGCTTTTTTCGAGGTAATTCTATTTTTTGTCCTTCGACTATCATATTACGGCTTCCTCCGTATAAATCATAATCGGAGGTCGTATACCCAAGCAATACCGATACACGTTCCACTTCCAAAGCCATAGCAAATCTCACATGATAATAACATGCCTTCGCATGCGAATTACTGACTTCTCCTGAAGTGGCGGGTACATGGATAATCGCATCCTTCGGAACATAATCTACACTAGTACTTAAATTGGGAGGCAAAGGAATGGTAACTCCAGGAGACACACGAAACGATAATGCCACATCATGGTCATGATTCAGATAAACAGGAGGCGAATACAGATAAACTCCCGACCGGAACGCAAACAAATACATCAAACGGTTTTCCTCAATCTGCCAGCGCAAGTTTTTATCTCTTGCTTCTCCAGAATAAGTCTTATTTCCATCTATTGGAGGAGTAAAAAAAAAGCCTGCTCCAACTCCAATAAAACGCCAAGGTTTATATACGACATCCGTTTCTATTTCCCATGTCATATAATTGTTCGCGCCACCATAGAGTTCCCATACCCAATGCCGGTCTTTCTCTGACTTCTGCGCCATTGCTACCGATGTGCCTAAAAAAGAAAAAAGGATTATGCACCATAATCTTGTTTTTTTATTCATAAGTCATAGCGTTAGTTTAAGTTATCATATAATATTTCCGGAATAATATCTTATATTAACAAGTAACAAATGGTTTTGGAAAAAGGTTCATTGTATCTATTTCCGCTTTCAAAGCTTTAGCCAGCAAATATTCTTCGGGTTCCTCTTTCTGTGCATCCACCTGTTTGAACTTTCCTATACGTAATGTCAGTTGCTATTCACGCCTTCTTTAGCGAACATTTTCAATCCTCGAAAACGTCTTTCAAATCCGAATAAAGCTTAAAACCATCTCTTAAATTATTTTCAAAATGAGTCCTCTCCTCCCTCGAATCCTTTTTTTAATTACATTTGTGCCACATTATTAGAAAAACATATACATGGAACAATTCAGTCAAATGATTGCCACAGCCCTGAAGCTACCTGTCCATCGGGTAGAAAACACATTGAAACTGCTTCAGGGAGGTGCTACAATACCTTTTATAAGCCGTTACCGAAAAGAAGCAACCGGAGGCCTCGACGAAGTACAGATAGGAGATATCCATACGCGTTACGAAAAGCTCTGTGAACTTGCCAAACGAAAGGAAACGGTTCTTTCTACCATCGAAGAACAAGGAAAACTGACAGACACTTTACGAGAACGCATTTCCAATTGTTGGGATGCGACAGAACTGGAAGATATTTACCTGCCGTTTAAGCCCAAACGAAAAACTCGTGCCGAGGCTGCACGCCAGAAGGGACTGGAACCGCTTGCCATGCTACTATTGATGCAGCGGGAAAACAACTTATCTGCCCGAGTACGCCAGTTTGTCAAGGGAGATGTCAAGGACGAAGAGGATGCTCTGAAAGGAGCACGCGACATCATTGCCGAACAAGTGAATGAGGATGAACGTGCCCGTAATCTGATACGAAACCAGTTTAGCCGTCAGGCTATGATTACATCGAAAGTAGTCAAGGGCAAAGAAAAAGAAGAAGCAGCCTTAAAATACCGCGACTACTTCGACTTCAGTGAACCGTTGAAGAAGTGTACCTCTCACCGTCTGCTCGCCATCCGCCGTGGAGAAGCCGAAGGTATCCTGAAAGTATCCATCACTCCCGACGATGAATCAGCATGTACCGAACGATTGGAAAGACAGTATGTACATGGAAACGGAGAATGTTCCGCACAAGTAGCAGAAGCTGTGAACGACGCATACAAACGTCTGTTGAAACCCGCTATAGAAACAGAATTTTCCGCACTCAGCAAGGAAAAGGCAGACGAAGAGGCTATCCGTGTCTTTGCTGAAAATCTCCGGCAGCTATTGCTTGCTCCTCCTCTGGGACAAAAGCGCACAATGGGTATCGATCCGGGATATCGTACCGGTTGCAAAGTTGTCTGTCTGGACGCCCAAGGTACATTGCTGCACAATGAAGCAATTTATCCGCATCCACCCAAATCGGAAACAGCTCTGGCCGGACGCAAGCTTGTCAAACTCGTCGAACAATATAAGATAGAAGCCATCGCTATCGGAAATGGTACGGCAAGCCGCGAAACCGAACGTTTCGTCACTTCTCAACGATACGACCGCGAAGTGCAAGTGTTTGTTGTCAGCGAAGACGGCGCCTCCATCTATTCTGCATCGAAAATCGCACGAGATGAGTTTCCTGAATATGACGTAACTGTGCGAGGAGCTGTGTCAATCGGTCGCCGACTGATGGACCCCCTTGCCGAACTAGTCAAGATAGATGCCAAATCTATTGGTGTGGGACAATATCAGCACGATGTAGATCAAAGTAAACTGAAGGCATCACTCGACCAGACAGTAGAGAGTTGCGTAAACCTTGTCGGAGTAAATGTCAATACGGCCAGCAAACATCTGTTGACATATGTATCGGGACTGGGATCGACGCTGGCTCAAAACATTGTAGATTACCGTACGGAAAACGGAGCATTCCATTCGCGTAAAGAACTGCTGAAGGTACCGCGTATGGGAGCAAAGGCGTTTGAACAGTGTGCCGGATTCTTGCGTATTCCGCAAGCAGACAACCCGCTCGACAATTCGGCTGTACATCCGGAAAGTTATGCCATAGTAGAAAAGATGGCAAAGGACTTGAAATGCTCCGTTGCCGACCTGATAAAAAACAAGGAATTACGTAGCCAAATAGACATAAAAAACTATGTAACTGATACCGTAGGACTGCCTACACTGACTGATATTCTACAAGAGCTGGATAAACCGGGACGTGACCCGCGCCAAAAGATTCAGGTCTTCGAATTTGACAAGAATGTGCAGACTATCGACGACCTGCGGGAAGGTATGGAATTGCCGGGCATCATCAACAACATTACCAATTTCGGATGCTTCGTAGATATAGGGGTTAAAGAAAACGGACTGGTACATATCTCCCAGCTTGCCGATAAGTTTGTCAGCGACCCGACAACAGTAGTCAGTATGCACCAGCATGTACGCGTACGTGTACTCAGTATTGACCATGAACGCAAGCGCATCCAGCTTACAATGAAAGGACTTAATTGATGGAAACAGAAAAACAAACATGCGGATGGTTCGTCTTCAACAGCGGACAGGTTTTGATAGAAAAAAAAGAAGACGGATATCATATTCCTTACGGACCTGAACCTCCGGTTGAGGTTCCCGTCGGAAGTACCATTCATACCATCGGAGAGATAAACGGTTATCCTGCCAAGACGTATGCTATTCACATTCCAGTAAGTGGAGATGAAAACAGTCCACGCATGATGAAGGACTTGCGTGCTTCTTTCGATGTACTTCCTCTGGAAGAATACAAGCGTGGCGGAAAAGCTTCACAAATATTGAACTGGGACAAGAACAGCCGTTATTGCCCCATGTGTGGTGTACCTACGGTACAGGTTTCCCCCATAGCCAAACGATGTCCGGAATGCCGGCAGGAGTTTTATCCGCGTATTTCTCCGGCGGTCATTGTACTTATTAAAAAGGAAGACAGTATCTTGCTCGTACATGCCCGCAACTTCCGGGGGACGTTTAAAGGATTGGTAGCCGGTTTTCTCGAACCAGGAGAAACGTTGGAAGAGTGTGTTCACCGCGAAGTCATGGAAGAAACAGGACTGACCATAAAAAACCTGAAATATTTCGGCAGTCAACCGTGGCCCTACCCCAGCGGAATCATGGTAGGATATTATGCCGAATACGAAAGCGGAACCATCAAGTTGCAGGATGAAGAACTGAGTGCAGGAGCCTTTTACAACCGAAATAACCTGCCGGAAATACCGAAAAAGCTCAGCATTGCCCGCCAACTGATTGATGCCTGGCTGGACAATAAAATTTAAAGATCAGATAAAAACATACCGGTATGAGTGACAGAAATCTATAATACCTGACAATTCATACCGGCATGCTTATTTATTTTATAAATGCAGGAACTGGCAAATGCATACCTGCTATAACCAGTCCATTCTCGCGAGCATACTGCAATAAGTTTTTACGAGTCTTTATTGCTTCCTGCTTATCCATATCATAGGTAGCACAAATCTCCGGATGTTCCAATTGCAGAGCTGCTCCATGAATCAAATCTCCAATTATCAATAATTTACCTGCCTGAAAAACAGTATGTCCGGGAGTATGTCCAACAGCTTCCATTGCTACCACTTTTCCCGGCAACGTATCACCAAAAGCAAACAGGTGCAAACGGTCCTTATATGCATTCATGGCTCTCACAACTTGTCCGTTCTTTTCGGCTTCCATTTTCATCCAACTATCATACTCAGCCTTAGAAGCATAAATTTCAGCATGAGGAAACACTACACTATCGTTTTTCATCAGTCCTCCGATATGATCACCATGAAAATGAGTAAGATATATATATTTAATGTCGGCAGGAGTAATCCCTAAAGCATGTAACCCAGCCAATAAGCGACTATCGGATGCCCCCATTCCCGTATCAAAAAGAATTTGTATACCATTGCTTTCTATCAAAAACGTACTAATGGAAGAAGGTATTCCGTTTTCGAGCGAAAGTTTTTTCATCAAGTCCTCACCAGCATCCGGAAAGAGTGAAGGAGGCATCAGTTTCGCAGAAGCGTTATCACGAATCCATGTAGCTTTTACTCCGTCGAGTACCAACGTCGACAAAGCACTATCTTCCTGCAAACCAACTTGATTACTTATTACACTCATACTATCTGCATTCATTTTTTCATTAACCTGTTTCTTGGCACTATTACCGCAACCAGCAAGTGACAATACCATAGTCACACCGAAAGCATAGCTCCATATCTTAGTCCTTTTCATCGTTATGTAGTTTAAATATCTGATTATACTAGATCTTCCACTTGCCAAAACCTTTCTAAAATAACAGATTTTTTCAGATTATCCAAAGATATTCTCACATGATTACGATTTTAACTTACTGCCAAGTCATTTCTTCATGAATAAGTCCTGATCAAGATCATATAAAAACAAGCGAGGAGAAAGAATCTTTCCATCTGCTGATTCTCTCTCCTCGCTTCTAACCGGCACGTAAAACAGACCCATCTGCTTCCGTACCAGAGAGGGTAAAAAATATTTTATTTCTTTTTCATCTTCTGCATCATGCCTGCCATCTTGCTGCCGGTAACCATCTTCATCATCTTGCGAGTCTGGTCAAACTGTTTCAGCAAACGGTTTACTTCCTGAATGCTTGTACCACTACCCTTAGCAATACGTGTACGGCGAGTTCCGTTCAGGATTTCAGGATGAGTACGTTCTTCCGGAGTCATTGAATAAATAATAGCCTCAATACTCTTGAATGCATTATCATCGATATCAATATCTTTAATGGCTTTTCCTACACCCGGAATCATAGAAGCAAGTTCCTTCAAGTTACCCATCTTCTTAATCTGATGAATCTGAGTCAGGAAGTCATTAAAGTCGAACTGGTTTTTCTGAATTTTTTTCTGAAGACGTTTTGCTTCTTCTTCGTCGTATTGTTCCTGTGCACGTTCTACCAATGAAACGATATCACCCATACCAAGGATACGGTCTGCCATACGGGCCGGATGGAACTGATCGATTGCATCAAGCTTTTCACCTGTTCCCACAAACTTGATAGGCTTGTTCACAACGGTACGGATAGACAGAGCAGCACCACCACGAGTATCACCATCCAACTTAGTAAGAACTACACCGTTGAAGTCCAGACGTTCGTTAAATTCGCGAGCTGTATTTACTGCATCCTGACCAGTCATTGAGTCAACAACAAACAACGTTTCATCCGGATTGATTGCATTTTTAATTGCTTCAATCTCGTTCATCATCTGTTCGTCTACAGCAAGACGTCCCGCTGTATCGACAATAACCAAGTCATAACCTTTTGCCTTTGCTTCCTGAATGGCATTCAGTGCAATCTGAACAGGATCTTTGCTATCCAATTCGCAATATACAGGCACTTCGATCTGCTGTCCCAATACTTTCAGCTGTTCGATAGCAGCAGGACGATATACGTCGCAGGCAACCAGCAACGGCTTACGGTTTTTCTTGGTTTTCAGCATGCGTGCCAGCTTTCCTGAGAAAGTTGTCTTACCAGAACCTTGCAAACCTGACATCAGGATTACGGCAGGACGACCTTTCAATTCGATTTCGGCAGTATCGCCACCCATCAGTTTGGTCAGCTCATCATGCACAATCTTAACCATCAACTGGCTAGGCTTAACAGCAGTCAACACGTTTTGTCCTAAAGCTTTTTCCTTTACAGTGTCGGTAAAGCTCTTTGCTACCTTATAGTTCACATCGGCATCCAGCAATGCACGACGTACGTCTTTCAACGTTTCGGCCACATTGATTTCGGTGATTTTACCTTCACCTTTCAATATTTTAAACGACCGTTCTAGTCTTTCACTTAAATTATCGAACATATATTTTTCTTGTTTTTTATTCTTCCAATTTGTCAGGGCGCAAAATTACAAAAATAATCGGATGCATCAAATCTTTTTATTCTGCCATTTCGCCTTTTTCAAGTAAATAACACTGAATGTCAGCATTAACGAATAATAGATGACTTCGGTAGTAAAACAAACATCTACCGGAGCACGAAGCATCATTCCTACTACAATAATATACAATGCATAAAAGATCTGTACTCCGACTTCCAGTCCCAAAGCAGCCTGTGTATTACCCGTACCCGAAATTCCATTGAAATAAATATTTGCAAGAGCAGCTATCAACATTGCACCGCAAACGACATATAATGCCGGAACCGATTCAAGAAGCAGTGCTTCCTCATTGGTATAAACCGACAAAATAGCCTGAGGGAAGATAACACAAAGGGCCACACATACTACCATAATAAGGAATGACATCCGGGCTATTTTATGCAGTAATCTGACAACTCCTGCTACTCCTCCCGAACCAATCAGATTGCTGACCAGTGTATTTGCCGTAGTAGAAAGCGACTGGACAGGTATTAACAGCACAACATATACGCTACGCACAATGTTGGCAATGGCAAGCTGCCGTTGTCCGAGTCGTTCAAGTGCCATGAAAAATACAAACCAGATGGCCATGGAAAGAAAATACTGCACCATGGTGAAGCAGGAAATGCGCAAGATACGCATCACCATATCCCAGTCAAAATGTCCGAAACGATTCAGCCCATATTTCTTCAAGTCAATTTTACCATACGTATACACAATAAAAAACAGCATAGAAGATGCTTCTGCTATAACCGATGCCAATGCCGCTCCACGTATTCCCATTTCAGGGAATCCACACTTTCCGAATATCATCGCATAGTCGAGGAATACATTCACCAAGGCCATGACGACAGCATTCATGGTCAGTACCTTTGTCTTGGTTATACCTATATAAAGCGCACGGAACATGACATTGACAAAGGCAAAAAGAAATCCCCAGATACGCCATGTAAAAAACTCGTATGTAGCATAAAAAATCGTATCCGAAGTAATCAGCAGACGAATCAATGGTTCGGCACATACCAGCAATATGGCAAGTAAAGCTACTCCCATCCCCAAACTGAATGCTGTACCCTGCCACATAACCGGTCCTATGGCATGAAAATTCCCTTCCCCATTACGACGGGCTATCAAAATCTGCGAACCGACACTGAACCCGAATGCTACGGTATATACACAGATATATAGCAGTCCTCCCATTGCGGCTGCACCCAAAGCTACCTCACCCACATGTCCTAAAAAAGCCGTGTCGGTGACATTGATAACATTTTGCGCAAGCAACCCCAAGAATATCGGGTAAGTGACATTCCATATTTCTTTATTCGTATACATAAAATCTGATTGTTTTTATTTTGAGACGAAAGATGTACAAAGATACGTTTTTTATGCACTTTCAACAAATGCGCATCTGTTTTTCAGCTTATTTTAATGAAAACATCTTCATCTTTTCCTGAAAGTTCGTACATAAAAATTAAAAAGATGAGGACATTTTCTCCGATTCGATATCATGAATCGGAGAGAACATCTTCATCTTTGCTTAACAACCTATATATCAATTATAAAGACTCGTTTTTCCAGTCCTTCTTTTCTTAAAATTTCCATCATTCTTATTTCTCCCTCATCCGTATCTTTCACCTCTTCGCGCAAGCGCATCATTTCTTTTTTCATTTCACGAATTACCGATTCATATTCTTTCTCCCCGTAAGCATTATGGTTTTCTTTCGGATCTTTCTGTAAATCGTAAAACTCCCAAGATGGAGTTGATTTGTAGTCTGAAGACCCTGTCATATTCAATCGGTCACCATACAAAAACATCAACTTATAACGCTCATTACGTACACCGATGTGGGCCGGACGGATATCATGTTGAGTCCAATAACGGTAATAAAAACTCTTCCGCCAGTCCTTAGGAGTTTTTCCTGCCAGAACATCTTTAAAACTTCTGCCCTGTGTACCTTCCGGAGATTTTACTCCGGCAAAATCACACAATGTAGAAGCAAAATCTACATTCAAAACAAGTTCGTTCACACGCTTGCCAGCCGGAATACATTTGGGATAACGGATAACAAATGGCATACGTGCCGATTCTTCATAAAACATCCGTTTGTCATAAAATCCATGCTCTCCTAAAAAGTATCCCTGATCGGCAACATAGACAACAATAGTATTATCTGCAATCCCCATTTCGTCTAGAGCATCCAACAGTTTTCCAATATTATCATCTACCGTAGCAGCGCAGCGTAAATAATCTCGGATCAGTTTTTGATAAATAGCTTTTCTTGCAGCAATCCGGCTCATTCCTTTTGTCGTAAAAGGAAGTTCCGGATAACGACACCACCATTTATCTGGATCAGCCGAAGCCACCTCCCAATTGTGTCCGATAGTTTCCAGTTTTTGTCCGACGAAAGTACGTCCGTTGGTTTCAGGCCCCCAGTCTAACAAATTCTCTGGTTCAGGAAACACTACGCCATCATATAAATGTCGCATACGTTCCGGGAAATCATAAGGCTCATGTGTGGCCTTAAAATGACAACACATCAAAAAAGGCTGACTTTTATCCTGAGCTTTCATCCATCTGATAGCTTTTTCTGTTACAATATCAGTGGAAAAACCATGTATACGCTCTCCAAAATTACGCTGTCCCGGCCAAGGATCATCACTATTCTTGAAAGTAGGATCACGATATTCTCCCTGATCATGAAAAACAGAATAATAATCAAAACCCTGAGGTTGTGATTTCAAATGCCACTTTCCTACCAGTCCGGTGTGATATCCAGCCTTCTGTAATTCTTTCGCAAAAGTAGGCAAGGAAACATCCAAGGTATCATCTAATGTATATACCCCATTGCAATGACTATACCTTCCTGTCAATATAGCAGCACGACTCGGTGTAGATATAGAGTTTGTACAGAAACAATTATCCAAGACTGCCCCTTCATCAGCAAGCCGACGAATATTCTCTGTCTGGGCATATTCTGATAAAATACCACCATAAATACCCCAAGTTTGAGAAGTATGGTCGTCACTTAAAATAAATAATATATTCGGACGTTCATCTTTTGCTTCGCCAGCAGCCCGTAAGACTAATGTACTACCAGCCAACACCCCTGTCAGTAAATATTTCCAGTTCATCATATCTAACAGCTTTAACTTATCACAGCAAATTCTCACTCGAAAACATATAAGTTAATTAACTCATCCCAAGTAAGTTTATGTCCATCTTTCCACCACAAAGGTTGAGTCAAGTCACAAAAATCATGATTCTCTACCATTTGATTCATCAACAAATCATGAAGTTCATTCTTCTTTTCAGTTAACTCATCAGCCAGATTTACCAGTTCTCCCGGATCCTTCTGCAAATTGAACAACTGTTCGGTTATCTTACCTTCCACATTATAAATAATATACTTATAATCACCAGAAACTACAGCTCGCTGCTGATTGGAATAAGCAAGAAAAACCTGTTCACGTATCTGTTCCTGTTTTCCTTCCATAACCGGTTTCAACGACTTGCCAGTAACGGATACAGGTACGTCCAATCCCATCAAATCACACAAGGTAGGATAAAGATCATACAAATAGCACAAAGCATCTGAACGTTTACCTGACGACAAACCATCCGGAGTGATAATAGCCATCGGTACTCCAACGCTATGCTCATACAGACTTTGTTTACCGATTAGTCCATTCTGCCCCATAGCCAGTCCATTATCTGATGCAAATACAATAATCGTATTATCCATATTCCCACTTTCTTCCAAGGCATCAATAACCCTTCCAATCTGTAAATCAACCTCACTCACCATACCATAATACAATGACAATTCTTTCTTCAACTGATCTGGAGTACGAGGAACAGGTAGTAATTGTTCATCCCGGATGTTCAACTCACCATTATCAAACGGATGTTCTGGCAGAAAATTATCCGGAACAGAAAGTCCTGCCGGACTATATTTCTTTCCATAATCAGGCAAAATATTTCTCGGATCATGAGGAGAAGTGAAAGAGACAAATGCCATAAACGGCTGATTATCATGTTCCGTAGTCTTCAGAAAATTTATGGCTGCATCAGCATACATTTTCGAAGAAAAGTTTTGCCCTGCAAAAGGCGGCTCATCATATTTTCCAGTCGGGTCAAAATGATGTAAGCGAGGAGCACAATGTCCATTTTCTTCATAAGGATGCATTCCTCCGAAAAAAATATTATCTCCTTCGGTAAAGGAACGAGCAAATGAAGCATGGTCTGAATGCCATTTCCCCGTAGCAAATGTCCGGTAACCGTTATTTTTCAAATGCTCAGGCAATGTGATTTGCGAAACAGGTATCTTCATTCCATCACTCTGCACTTCGAACACTCCCCTTCCGGTAAGTAACATAGCACGACTAGGCATGGATAAAGCTCCACACAAAGCTCCATTGGTATAAGTTCTTGTAAACACCACACCTTCATTAATCAGTCTATCGATATTCGGAGTATAGGTATCTCTGTTCCCCAATGCAGCAATGGCATCAGCCTGCATATCATCGACTAAAATAAACAACACATTTGGTTTTACAGCCTCTCTCTGGCATCCGCTTAACGCTACAGCAACCATGGAAGCAGAAATAAGTTTCTTAATATTCATCATAATATTTCTGTCTTTAATAAATGCCTATTTCATCTATAGCAGTTCAAAGTCATCTCCATCATCTAAAACAGGAAAACGTTTTCTGAAGCTGTCCAACGGTTCACGGGCAAGCAATGCTCCTGCTACCTCTTCTTTACCGTCAGTGCACGCAACCAATATCTTACCATAAGGACTGATTATCATACTTCCACCATCGTACAGACATTGCGGATCATTTCCTACCCGATTCACTCCTATTACATAACACTGGTTTTCAAGTGCCCGAGCTTTCAGCAGTATATTCCATACCTCCCGACGACTGGCAGGCCAGTTGGCTACATATATAACCGCATCATAATCATTCCGGCAACGCGACCATACAGGAAAGCGTAAATCGTAACATATTTGTAAAAGAAAGCGAAAACCTTTATAAGAAACAATCACTCTTTCATCTCCCGAAGTGTATTGCTTATCTTCACCCCCAAAACCAAACAAATGCCGCTTATCATAATGATACACCGTACCATCAGGACATACAAAATAGAAACGGTTGTAAAATTTCCCTGCCTCTCTAACCGAAAGACTTCCGGCTATAGCACACTGACGCAAAGCAGCAATCCGGCACATCCATTGCAAAGTTTCTCCTCCTTCATCCTCGGCTATTTCCATCGGATTCATACTGAAGCCGGTAGAAAACATTTCTGGTAAAACAAATAAATCCGTATCACAATGCTTTTCTATCAGCTGTTCTACAGCCATACGGTTTACTTTCGCCTCCTCCCAAACTATATCTGTCTGTAAGACTGTCACCTTTATAAATGATGTTTGTTTATTCATTTCCATATCCGTTTCCATAAATTCAGTACGCCCAAAGGTAATAAAAGTAGCCTGATTTAGATGTTGTTTACAAAAACTTTGTTATTTTTGTAGCGAAATTGAGTTAATGTATCAACAAATGAACGTATTAGAACTAAGTGAACAGGAGATTATCAGACGTAACAGTCTGAATGAAATGAGAGCGATGGGCATCGATCCGTACCCTGCTGCCGAGTATGTAACCAATGCATTTTCGACTGATATAAAAGCCGAATTTAAGGATGACGAGGCAGAACCGCGCAAAGTATCTGTTGCAGGACGTATCATGTCACGCCGTGTTATGGGTAAGGCTTCTTTCGTTGAGTTACAAGACTCTAAAGGTCGTATTCAGATATACATTACCCGCGATGATATATGCCCTGATGAAAACAAGGATTTATACAATGTAGTATTCAAACGTCTGCTCGACCTGGGTGATTTTATCGGCATTGAAGGTTTCGTATTCCGTACTCAGATGGGTGAAATTTCTATCCATGCACAGAAACTGACTGTTTTGTCAAAATCTATCCGCCCGCTTCCTATCGTAAAATATAAAGATGGTGTAGCTTACGATAAATTCGATGATCCAGAACTCCGTTACCGCCAGCGCTACGTAGACCTGGTAGTAAACGATGGAGTAAAAGATATATTCCTGAAACGCAATAAGGTATATAACTCTATGCGTGAGTATTTCAATTCGAAAGGATATATCGAAGTTGAAACTCCTATCCTGCAATCTATCGCCGGAGGAGCTGCGGCACGTCCGTTCATTACTCACCATAATGCACTTGATATTCCTTTGTATATGCGTATTGCCAGCGAACTTTACCTGAAACGTCTGATCGTAGGTGGATTTGAAGGTGTATACGAAATCGGAAAGAACTTCCGTAATGAAGGTATGGACCGTACTCATAACCCAGAATTCACTTGTATGGAAATTTACGTAGCCTACAAGGATTACAACTGGATGATGAAGTTTACTGAAAATATGATCGAAAAGATCTGTATGGATGTAAACGGTACAACAGAAGTTAAGGTAGGTGATAACATAATCAACTTCAAGGCTCCGTTCAAGCGTGTTACCATGCTCGATTCAATCAAAGAATTTACAGGATACGACCTCACCGGAATGAATGAAGAACAGATCCGCGAAGTCTGCCAGAAACTGAACATGGAGATAGACGATACAATGGGAAAAGGCAAGCTGATAGACGAAATCTTCGGCGAATTCTGCGAAGGAAATTATATCCAGCCTACTTTCATCACTGATTACCCTATCGAAATGTCACCGCTGACTAAACGTCATCGCAACAATCCGGATCTGACTGAACGTTTCGAGTTGATGGTTAACGGAAAAGAACTTTGTAACGCATATTCAGAACTTAACGACCCGATCGACCAGCTTGAACGTTTCGAAGAGCAGATGCGTCTGAGCGAAAAGGGTGACGACGAGGCTATGATTATCGACAAAGACTTTGTTCGCGCACTGGAATACGGTATGCCTCCTACTTCTGGTATGGGAATCGGTATGGACCGTCTGGTCATGCTGATGACAGGACAAAGCACTATTCAGGAAGTATTGTTCTTCCCGCAGATGCGTCCGGAAAAGGTTATCCCGAAAGACGCTCCTGCTAAGTTCATGGAACTGGGTATTGCCGAAGAATGGGTTCCGGTGATTCAGAAAGCCGGTTACAACTTGGTTTCAGACATGAAAGATGTTAATCCGCAAAAATTACATCAGGACATCTGCGGAGTGAATAAAAAATATAAATTAGAATTGAAGAATCCTAGCGTCGACGAAGTAGCTGGCTGGATACAGAAAATAGGCTAAAATGAAACTCCCCGGGAAAATAGCAATCATGGGTGGAGGAAGCTGGGCAACGGCAATAGCCAAAATTATATTGTCCCAGGCCGACTCGATAAACTGGTATATGCGCCGCGACGACCGAATTGAAGAATTTCGGCGTCTGGGGCATAATCCGGCTTACCTGACTAGTGTGCGCTTCGACATGAGGTGCATCAACTTTTCATCAGATATAAATAAGGTAGTAAAGGAATCGGATACACTAATATTCGTAACTCCTTCGCCATATCTGAAAAGCCACCTTAAAAAGCTAAAGACAAAACTCAAGGATAAATTCATTGTGACGGCAATCAAGGGAATTGTTCCCGATGAAAACTTGATTGTGTCCGACTACTTTCATAAAATGTACGATGTTCCAGAAGAGAACATTGCTGTACTGGCTGGTCCATGTCATGCAGAAGAAGTGGCATTGGAACGCTTGTCTTATCTGACCGTCGGATGTAAAGACATTGAAAAAGCGAAGATGTTTGCCCGACAGCTTTCGGGACACTATATCAAGACATCGGTCAATACCGATGTAGCAGGTATAGAATATGCATCTGTTTTGAAGAATGTGTATGCCATAGCTGCCGGAATATGCAGCGGCCTGAAATACGGAGACAACTTTCAGGCAGTACTGGTTTCGAATGCTCTTCAGGAAATGAACCGTTTTCTCGATACAGTACATCCGGTAGACCGGTGTACAAACGATTCGGCCTACTTGGGCGACCTGTTGGTTACATCATATTCCAACTTCAGCCGTAACCGTGTATTCGGAACAATGATAGGAAAAGGATATTCGGTAAAAAGCGCACAGATAGAAATGGAAATGATAGCCGAAGGCTATTACGGCACCAAATGTATCAAGGAACTGAACAAGCATCTGCACGTCAATATGCCGATAGTAGACGCCGTTTACAACATTTTGTATGAACGGATTTCTCCAATGATTGAAATCAAATTACTGACTGATTCATTCAGATAATAAAGAAGAATATTTATGGAAAATATTAAACTTGAAATCAACAAGTCTTTAGGTTTTATTTCCAAAGACAAACTAGCTGCTTACGAACCTAAGGTAAGAGCATGTATGGAAACATTGGAAAAAGGTACAGGACTGGGAAACGACTTCCTGGGCTGGTTACATTTGCCTTCTTCCATTACTAAAGAACATCTGGACGACTTAAAAGCTACAGCACAGGTTCTGCGCGAAAACTGTGAAGTTGTAGTTGTTGCTGGTATCGGCGGAAGCTATCTGGGTGCCCGCGCCGTTATCGAAGCTATGTCCAACAGCTTCTTGTGGTTGCAAGAAAAGAAAGCAGGACAGCCTACTATCATCTTTGCCGGACACAACATTGGTGAAGATTACTTGTACGAGCTGACTTCTTTCCTGAAAGACAAGAAATTCGGTGTAATCAATATCTCTAAATCAGGTACTACTACTGAAACAGCTTTGGCTTTCCGCCTGCTGAAAAAACAATGCGAAGACCAGCGCGGCAAAGAAATGGCACGTAAGGTTATCGTTGCCGTAACTGATGCAAAGAAAGGTGCTGCTCGTGTAACTGCTGACAAAGAAGGCTACAAATCATTCATTATTCCTGATAATGTAGGTGGTCGTTTCTCTGTTCTGACTCCAGTAGGATTATTGCCTATCGCTGTAGCAGGTATCGATATCGACCAGTTGGTAGAAGGTGCGCGCAAGATGGAAGAAGTTTGTGCTAACCAGAATATGATGGAAAATCCTGCCGCTCTTTATGCAGCAACTCGTAACGAACTGTATCAGAACGGAAAGAAGATTGAAATTCTGGTAAACTTCCAGCCTAAGTTGCATTATTTCATGGAATGGTGGAAACAGCTTTACGGAGAATCTGAAGGTAAAGATCACAAAGGTATCTATCCTAGCTCTGTAGACTTCTCTACTGACCTGCACTCTATGGGACAATGGATTCAGGAAGGCGAACGTACCATCTATGAAACAGTGATTTCTGTTGAAACTCCTAACCACGAACTTCATGTACCTTCAGACGAAGAAAATCTGGACGGCTTGAACTTCCTGGCAGGAAAACGCGTAGATGAAGTCAATAAAATGGCAGAACTTGGAACTCAGCTGGCACACGTTGACGGTGGAGTACCTAACATGCGCGTAAGTGTTCCAAAACTGAACGAATACTATTTGGGACAATTGATTTATTTCTTCGAAAAAGCTTGCGGTATCAGCGGCTATCTGCTTGAAATTAATCCGTTCAACCAGCCAGGTGTAGAAGCTTACAAGAAAAACATGTTTGCTTTGTTGAATAAACCTGGATATGAAGAAGAAACTAAGGCTATTCAAGCTCGTTTAAAATAAAAATTAAACAATAAAAAATGAATAATGATAAGTGGAAAGCGGTAACCAGTATCAATACCGCTCTTCATTTATCATTATTCATTTTTTCATTATTTACACATATGTAGTTTATTCTTAAACTGAAAAAGATGTTCCAACAAGCAATAGAAAATTATCTCACAACCCATCATTTTGATAAACTGAACCTGAAAGCTGTATTGTTTGATATGGACGGTGTATTATTCGATTCCATGAAAAATCATGCAGCAGCCTGGCACGAAGCCATGAAGCAGTACGGTATGCATCTGAGTCCGGAAGAAGCATATATGCACGAAGGACGTACAGGGGCATCAACAATCAATATAGTAAGTACCCGACAGCGTCATAGAGAAGCAACCGAAGAGGAAATAAAAGAAATCTATCAGACTAAAAGCGATATTTTCAATTCCCTTCCTAAGGCCGAACGAATGCCGGGAGCACTCGAACTGCTCAATCAGATAAAGGAAGATAATTTGATTCCAGTGGTAGTAACAGGTTCAGGACAGAAATCATTGCTGGAACGCTTGAACAGAAATTTTCCAAATATTTTCAAAGGCGAGCTTATGGTAACAGCTTTCGATGTAAAATATGGAAAACCAAATCCGGAACCTTATCTGATGGGACTTCAGAAAGCCGGTGTCAAAGCCAATGAAGCTATCGTTGTAGAAAATGCTCCTCTCGGAGTACGTGCTGGTGTAGCTGCTGGTATCTTTACAGTAGCTGTAAATACTGGTCCTCTGCCCGATAAAGTCTTACTGGACGAAGGAGCTAATTATCTTTTCCATTCTATGTCAGATTTCAGCAAGAATTGGAAAGATTTTTATCAAGCAATCAAATAAAATCGTATATTTGCAATTGAGCATTTACAAATGCTTATACTAACCCTAACAAATTCAATTGGATATTCGGGAAGGCTGCCTCGTGATGAAGCAGCCTTTTCTATTTTTACTATTGTCAGCTGACAAATTAGTATCTGATATAGTCTCAGAAATATGGAAAATATATCTAATTTTGCGCATATTTACAGCAGCAAGTATTACATAAATTAATATGACAAGTTCATTAAAGGCAAAATATCACATTCTGGCTATTCTCACCGTAGCGGTATGGGGAACCACATTCATTTCTACAAAAATTCTGATAAACAACGGATTATCACCTCAGGAAATATTTCTTCTCCGCTTCATTATTGCATATATCGGAATATGGTTTATCTCTCCTCGCAAGATTTTTTCAGACAGCATCAAAGACGAACTTACTATGTTTGCTGCCGGACTAACTGGAGGTACATTGTATTTCCTGACCGAAAATACTGCCTTAAAATTTACCCAGACTACTAATGTAGCCTTTATAATATGTGCTACTCCTCTGCTAACTACGGGACTATCACTTCTGACAGATAGAAATAATAAAGTCAGTCACAACTCGCTTCTGGGATCTATAGCAGCACTCATTGGCGTAGCTATACTTATATTCAATGGCAGCGTGATTCTGAAACTCTCCCCCATCGGAGACTTTCTGACACTGGCAGCTGCATTATCCTGGGCCTTTTACAGTCTTATAATCAATAAACTCTCGAAGAAATACCGCTCTATATTCATTACCCGCAAAATATTTTTCTATGGAACTTTAGGAATACTTCCAGCTTTCATCATCCATCCTTTTTCTTTTCCACTGGAGGGATTTCTCCGTCCTGAAGTATTCATCAACCTTCTATTCCTTAGTCTTCTAGCTTCATTGGTCTGCTTTGTTGTATGGAATATGGTATTGATGCATCTCGGTACGATAATGTCATCAAACTATTTATATCTCAATCCATTGTTTACTACCTTAGCAGCCTTTGTCGTATTAAACGAGACGTTGACTATTTATGCCTTCATCGGTGTATTACTGGTTATGCTGGGAGTATTTTTATCTACAAGGAACAAATAAAAGAGAAGCTTTTACAGATATTTCCAACAGAAATCTGTTTGTCACTTAATTGCGGAAAATAAATTCATTCAGAAAATTTCCTGAATTCCCCAAATGGACAATCCATTATAATTTAAGAAAAGATTGCTTTCTCTGACAGAAAGCAAGCGTCGTAAAAAAAGAAAAGATTCTGATAATCAGAATCTTTTCAAACTACATTAGTACACCCATGGGGAGTCGAACCCCAATCGATGGAACCGGAATCCATTATTCTATCCATTGAACTATGGGTGCATATTTTCTAAAACCATGGCAAAAATACAATTATTCTGTATTTCGTCCTAATATTCGAGAAAAAAAATAAGAGAGGAATAAAACTTTTACACACAACAAATTACCATTTTATCAATAAAAACAAAGATAATCATCACACAATGATAATATTTCAAACAAATACATTGCATTTTTACAAAATATAATTATCTTTGCCTACATATTTAAATACAGAAAATTAAAAAGACATGAGTTACCTAATAAAACCTACCAACTATCAACCTTTGCTTGACATGAAGCAAACCGAGTTGGGTATAAAACAAATAAAAGAATTTTTCCAGCAAAACCTGTCTTCTGAACTGCGTTTACGCCGTGTTACGGCACCGCTTTTTGTTCTGACCGGTATGGGAATGAATGATGATTTGAATGGAATAGAGCGCCCTGTAACCTTCCCTATAAAAGATTTGGGAGAACAACGTGCCGAAGTGGTACACTCGCTGGCCAAATGGAAACGGGTAACTCTTGCCGACTATAATATAGAACCAGGATATGGCATTTATACCGATATGAATGCAATCCGTGCCGATGAAGAACTGGGAAACCTGCATTCGCTTTATGTAGACCAATGGGACTGGGAGCGTGTCATCACTCCAGAACAGCGAACCGTAGATTTCCTGAAGAGTATCGTTACCCGTATTTATTCGGCCATGCGCCGCACTGAATATATGATTTGTGAAGTATATCCGCAAATCAGTTCATTCTTGCCTCACGATGTCCATTTCATCCATTCGCAGGATTTGCTTGATATGTATCCGGACAAAACCCCTAAAGAACGTGAGGATTTGATTACCGAACGATACGGAGCCGTATTTATCATCGGTATCGGTGGCAAACTGAGTGACGGAAATCCACACGACAAACGTGCCCCGGACTACGATGACTATACAACTATTGACCCGAAAACAGGACTTCCGGGACTGAATGGTGACCTGCTCATCTGGAACAGTGTACTTGGAAGAGCAATCGAGCTTTCATCAATGGGTATTCGTGTTGACAAAGCAGCTTTACTAAAACAGCTGGAACTGGCAGGAAAGGAAGAAAGAACTAAACTTTACTTCCACAAACGTTTGTTGGAAGGTTCTCTTCCGCTTAGTATCGGAGGGGGTATCGGACAGTCGCGCCTCTGTATGCTGTATTTACGAAAAGCGCATATCGGTGAAATACAAGCTAGCATATGGCCCGAAGAGATGCGTCGGGAATGTGCTGAACTGGGTATGCAACTTATTTGATGCGAAATACAAATACACTGAATGATTTTCTACCGGCAAATATTTCTTTACGAGGTAAAATATTACGACATAAGAAATATTTGCCGTTTTTTAGTTACACCTCCTGCCAACCCTCATAGAAGAATAAAAATTCACTCTTGAAATCCTGAAAAGAATTTGTACAGATTTTCAAAAAATATCGAGAAGAATCAGGTAAAAGAAGGTGATGTTTTTTGCATAATAACATATTTCATTGATTAAAAATCTTTATCCCCTCCACAGATACCTGTAAAGGGAATCAGGCTTCCTGAAAAAGTTCTTCCACACAATACTGTATTTATATCTTTTTTACTACATTTGTCTGATTTAGCAGCAACAAAGCAACGCATTTTCACTTATATACAATAAAATTTTCAGACAATATGAATGTACAGATAGAAGAATCATGGAAGCAAGTGCTGACTCCTGAATTTGATAAAGACTATTTTATCCGCCTGACGGAATTTGTTCGTCGGGAGTATCAGACTACGACCGTATATCCTCCGGGAAAATTGATATTCAATGCTTTCAATCTCTGCCCTTACAACAAAGTAAAAGTAGTTATCATCGGTCAGGACCCATACCACGGTCCCGGACAAGCACATGGTCTCTGTTTCTCTGTAAACGACGGTATTCCTTTTCCTCCGTCGCTACAAAATATTTTCAAGGAAATACATGATGACTTAGGTACTCCCATACCAACAACTGGAAATCTTACCCGCTGGGCAGAACAAGGTGTCTTGCTACTCAATGCCACACTGACTGTCCGTGCTCATCAGGCAGGCTCACACCAACGTCAAGGTTGGGAGGAATTTACGGATGCAGCAATCCGAGCTTTAGCCGAAAACCGGGAGCATCTGGTATTTATTTTATGGGGAGCGTATGCACAAAAGAAAGGGGCTTTTATAGACCGCAACAAGCATTTGGTTCTGACATCCGTACACCCTTCTCCGCTTTCTGCCTACCACGGCTTTTTCGGAAACAAACATTTCAGCCGCGCAAACGAATATCTGATTCAGCATGGCGAAGAACCAATCAAATGGTGAAACTTACCTATAGATATGAAAAGAGCCGCAGAATTGTTTTCCGCGGCTCTTTTCATATTATCGCTCAACAAATGTATATTATTAATACCAGGTAACCTGACTACCCGTATTACTGCGTTGATCCCATTTCAAGGCATCGGTCAACATAGCCGAGTTAGCTCGAATCGAGAAGTTATATGATGTATACGGACCGAAAACCAAACCGCAACTCATATTGAAACAGTGCAAGTCACGAGTTATGTTTACTGTAGTCATAGACATTTCCTTCGAAGTAAAATCATAACCACTAGAATAAGTTACATTCCATCGGCTACCCATTTTTATATTACCTGAAATATTCAGCGAATGAGTCAGAGAATATGGGTAACGCATGGTTTTGATATTAATCTGCTTGCTTCTGTCTTCACGGATACTGTAACTATAACTCAAACTCAAGCTCCATGGAAGCTTAAATGCAAGATAACCATCCGGATCGAGTGTTGCATTTTCTGTCTTACGGGTACCAGAATTCAATTGTTTATCAGTTTCTTCTTCTAAATCTTCATCATCTTCTTCCGTATCCGTATCTTTCTTGTCTTTTTCCTTATCTTTATCATCCCCCTTACCAAACAGTTTCTTAAACGTATCGTTGTTCAAGGTATACGAGAATGATCCGCTATATCCCTGGAATCGTCCGAAACGTCCGTAAGACCATTCGGTACGGTCGCTCTCTACAACCTTACCATTTTCGTCGAACTTATAAGCATAAGTGGCAAACGTTGCATTCATGTTGAAGGTATAGCTCTTGGTCAGTTTCAAGCGGGCAGTCAACGAAAGGTTACTCCACCGCTTCTGGGCAATATCGTATGACAAACTTCCACTCAAATCATCAATCAAGCTGATTTTCTTATATCCGGTAGTATCCTTGTCGGAAGCCATTTTCATCTCCAGATTATTTTTCAGCGAAAAGCTGACGTTTTGAGAAACACCTTTTCCCGGATAACTGTATGGAGAGCCTTCGTATGGTGAATATTCAGCCATACGTACTTCACCGTTTTCGTCGGTATATGTATAAGTTTCGTAATAACCATAACGCGATTTTCCGAAATCAGGCGTATAGGTATAACTTACAGAAGGAGTAATGACATGACGCAATACAATTTCTTTGCTCTTCATGAACAGGGGCTTATACATACCATACAGTTTCGTATTCATGGAAACTGACATGTTATAATCGTACACACGATTGAAGCCGTTGACCGTATCCTTCACTACCTCCTGAGCTCGCTGATCGTAGCTCTGCATGACCTTACGTGTATACCAGCGTTCGGTATAGTTAAACGAAGGAGTAATATTGATGTACTTGAACAGATTGAAGGTAGCCTCCACCGGAATGGTATGCTTCATACCGGTTTTCCACTGAGAGAAAGGAGTCTTGAAAAGCAGATTATCTTTTGTGTCTACACTGTTTGTCAAAGCACCCGTGTACTGGAATGAAATCTTCTCATACCAACGTTCGTCACCCGCTGCCTTCTTACGCTTGAACGGATAAATACGACTCAACGAAATATTCAAGTCGGGCAAGGTCATATTAACAGAAGAGTTCCTTGTATTCTGAGTAATATTGAATGTACTCGAAATATTCAATCCGATTTCAGGAAAGTTACGTGAATAGCTGATACTTGACGCCTTGGTATTGTTACTATATGCCGAAGGGTCGTACAATGAACTTAAACTTGAACGGTCGTAGCTACTGGTTGCAAAGTTTACACTTGCCGAGAATGAGCTGTTCGGGCTAGCTTTTGAGTCCTGACGGTGACTCCACTGAATACGGAAGTCCTTTGATACAGCATAATCGGGCATATTCTTTTCGCCTGTCTTCGTTACCAGATAACTTGCATTAAAGTAACCGCTATACTTATAACGCTTATTATAATTGGATGCGGCAGACAGTCCCCAAGAACCTTTGGTATATATTTCTCCCAAAACCTTAAGGTCTACTTTATCATTAATGGCAAAATAATATCCACCGTCACGCAAGTAGAAACCACGGTTCATTTCATCACCATAGGTAGGCATAATGAAACCAGAAGAATAACTGCTGCTGAATGGGAAGAAACCGAAAGGAACAGCTATCGGAAGAGGTACATCTTCAACCACAAGTTGTGCAGGACCAAAAACGACATCCTTTTTAGGACGTACCTTTGCCATAGACAATTTAAGATAAAAATGCGGATGTTCCTTATTATCACAGGTGGTATATTTACCCTGAGTCATATAGATCTCATCGTCTGCTCCTTTTTTGGCATTCTCACTGGTGACATATCCTTCTCCCTGCTGCGTTACAATGCTATTGATGAATCCTTTTTTCGTTTTGAAGTTATAACGCATGATCTTCGACTCGTAAGGTGTTTCTCCGTCTTTAAAAATAGGAGTACCCTGCTCTACACCAGTAGTATCTGCCACACCACGGGCATACACCGTACTACTGTCCATATTCATTGTAATCAACTCGGAAGTCAATTCAATGTTCTGGTAATTCACCTTTCCATCACCATACAAATGAGCGAAACCTCCTTTAGTAAACACGATAGAATCGGCTGCTTCGTAAATAACCGGAGCATCCAGAGGTTCTTTTTTAGGAGTTGTATCAAGAGCCAGTGAATCTGCTCCAATAGAATCAAGTCCTAATGAATCTACTGTCAATGAATCATTTTTTAAAGAATCGGCAGCAAGCGAATCCGTACGAAGTTCTGTTCTGTTACCTCGCGATCTTTTCCCTCTCACACGCTGAGTCTCAGCATACAAAGAGAAAAAAAATCCTACAAAGAACAGAAACAACAGCAGATATGTAGTTTTTTTAAATGACGCCATTCATTAATCTTTTACACAATGCAGTGCAAAAGTAAGCATTCTCTCTCAAATAAACACAAGAGCTACTGTTTTTAATTTATTTTTAAGACTATAAAAAGAGTTCGCACCAATAGTCAAAACGTTTACCACCCTCTTCGCCATATCGTGCAACACTTTTTCGGGCTTTTTCAATTCCTTTTTCATGATCCAGTTTGGACTTTGAAAAAAATTTGTCTGCAAAACAAATTATTTGCTCCTCAAGGCTGACCGGAGTCATTTCGCGATGTGGAACAGGCAAATCTTGCTGTATGATATTTTGCAGAGATAATCCGGCTCCCGTATGGCGTTCGCATACCAAAGCATGTTTCGGAAATCCTTCTTTACGAACCAGTTCTGCTCCTAAATATCCATGACAAATATAGGGGTACTTTCCAAAGCAACAGATTCCCTCGGCATCGGTTTGAAAGATACCAATATCATGCAACATGGCAGCCTCTTCTATAAATTGCAAATCCAGATTCAACTCAGGGTGCTTCCGTGCCATTGCAAGGGCTTTATCTGCTACCGAACGACTATGCTTCAACAAAATATGCTTTAACTCATTATCTTCTGGATAATATTTGTCTATTAACAACAGTGGATCCATGTAATTATTCTTTTATTATTACCTTTGTGTGAAACAAAGATAGTGAAAAAAAATCATCCGATATGAAATATATTACTTTATTCATTTGCTGGCTGGCAGTTCTGCAAGCAACCGCACAAGTAAAAAACGGAGCCGACAGACTAGAGGAATTATTTCCTCTGCTTGAAAACAAACGTATATCATTGGTTGTAAACCAAACCTCCCTTGTACAGAACGTACACCTTCTGGATACTTTGTATAATAAAGGAGTGCATATTACTCAGGTATTCGCTCCTGAACATGGATTCAGAGGAGATGCCGATGCGGGAGAATTTATAAAAAACGGTAAAGATTACCGGACTCAAGTGCCCATAATCTCTTTATACGGAAAAAATAAAAAGCCTCAACCGGCACAACTACAGCAAACAGACATTGTGATTTTTGACATTCAGGACGTAGGTGCAAGATTTTATACATACATCAGCACAATGTTTTATGTCATGCAAGCTTGCGCCGAAAACAATAAGGAACTGATTATTTTAGACCGTCCCAACCCGTGTGACTATATAGACGGACCTGTACTTGACATGAAATATAAAAGTTTTGTAGGTATGCTCCCCATCCCGGTACTTCATGGCTGTACGATAGGTGAACTGGCACAAATGATAAATGGAGAGGGATGGCTAGGTAATAATCTCCAGTGTCCACTGAAAGTTATTACTATAGAAGACTGGAAGCACGGACAACCTTATTCACTTCCGGTAAAGCCCTCCCCTAACCTGCCAAATGATCAGGCCATTGCGCTCTACCCTTCTCTCTGTCCATTTGAGGGAACATCTGTCAGTGTAGGAAGAGGCACAGATTTTCCGTTCCAAATAATAGGAAGCCCGACAACAAAAAATCTGAAATTTCGTTTTATGCCTCATTCAATGAAAGGCTCCGATAAACATCCGCTACACCAAGATGCATATTGTTACGGATTAAATCTCAGCTCGGAAAAGAATATTCCCAAAGGATTTTCTTTGCAGTATGTCATCCAGTTCTATAACTATTTTCAAAATCTCACCAAACATGCGGAAAAAGAATTTTTCACACGACCTCACTGGTTCGATCTTTTAATGGGAACCAATCAAGTACGCTTGGATATTCTAAAAAATAAAACAGAGGAACAAATCCGTTCCGCTTGGCAAAAGAAACTAAATCAATATAAAGAAATAAGAAAAAAGTATCTTCTTTATGAGGATTATCCGGCAATGTAAATACAAAAAAAATCCGGCAGGCTTTTTTATAAGCTTGCCGGATTTTTTTATTTCAGTCAGATATTCTGTTTAGATACCCAAAGATTTCTTTACAGCTTCAACTTTTTCCATTGCATCAGCGTTAGCGCCTGCATAGCACTTAGGACATCCCATTTCACCCTTTATTTCCATATAGAACTTAATCTTCGGTTCAGTACCTGAAGGACGAACAGAGATCTTAGTACCATCAGCTGTGAAGAACTGAAGAACATTCGAAGGTTCTGGCATATCCAAATCAGTTACATTACCATTTGCATCAGTAGCCTTCAAAGTCTTGTAGTCTTTTACAAGAACAACTTCTGATCCACCCAATTCTTTTGGAGGACAAGCACGGAAGTTATCCATCATAGCCTTGATTTCATCTGCACCGCTCTTACCCGGTTTCACAACATTTACTGTCACTTCTTTAGAGAATCCATATTCTACATAGATTTCCATCAAAACGTCATACAATGTCTTGCCCTGATCCTTAGCCCATGCACAAATTTCAGCCAACAAAGAACATGCTGACACAGCATCTTTATCGCGAACGAAATCTTCTGCCAAGAATCCGTAGCTTTCTTCACCACCGCCAATGTATTGTTCTTTACCTTCACGCAAACGGATTTCACGTGCGATCCACTTAAATCCAGTATAGCAATCAAGCATCTTGATGTTATTCTTGTCAGCAACAGACTTGATAAGTTCAGTAGTAACAATTGTTTTTACAATAAATTCGTTACCTTTCATCTTACCCATTGCAATACGATTCTTGATGATGTAATACAAGAATATCAAGCAAGTCTGGTTACCGTTAATCAATACCCATTCGCCCTTGTCATCTTTACAAGCCATACCTACACGGTCAGCATCTGGGTCAGAAGCCATTACAATGTCAGCATCGATTTCCTTAGCCAACTTAATAGCCAAAGTCAAAGCCTCTGCATTTTCCGGATTTGGAGATACAACAGTTGGGAAATCACCACTCTTCACCATCTGTTCGGGTACGCAATGTACATTTTCAAATCCCCAAAGTTTCAATGATTGCGGAATCAGCATCATTCCAGTTCCGTGAATCGGAGTATAAACAATCTTCAAATCTTTCTGGCGCTTGATAACTTCCGGATCGATAGAAATAGTATGAACCTGACGCAAATACTCGTCATCAATATCTTTTCCGATAATCTGAATCAGTTCCTTATTGCCTTCAAACTTGATATCAGCAGCCGAAGCAATTTTGTTTACTTCATCGATAATTCCCTTATCGTGTGGAGCAAGCACCTGAGCGCCATCGTCCCAATATGCTTTATAGCCATTGTATTCTTTGGGATTATGAGAAGCAGTCAAAATAATACCGCTCTGGCATCCCAAGTGACGAATAGCAAATGACATTTCCGGAGTAGGACGCATATCTTCGAACAAATAGACTTTGATACCGTTAGCAGAAAAGATATTAGCAGAAATTTCAGCAAACAAGCGGCTGTTATTTCTACAGTCATGTCCTACGACAACAGAAATATCTTTCTTTCCGGCAAAACATTTATTCAGATAATTAGACAATCCCTGAGTTGCAGCTCCAACAGTATAGATATTCATACGGTTTGAACCTACTCCCATGATACCACGCAAGCCACCTGTTCCGAATTCGAGGTCTTTATAAAAAGCTTCTATCAATTCTGTTTTATCAGGATTTTCCAACATACGCTTTACTTCAGCTTGAGTTTCAGCGTCATAAGCAGGAGTCAACCATTTCTGGGCTTTATCAGAACACAATTTAATCAATTCTTCGTTTTCCATGATTTTATATTCTTTATAGTTATTGATGTTTTTCCTGTATTAGCGAAACAAAAATAAAAGATTCATTCTAATTATCCTAATTATTCTTTGCAAAAAACAAATTGAATCTTGATTTATTACTTTTTCTTATCCCCATTTTCAAAATAAAAATCCATACATCATGAATAATTCATAAACAACAAGAAAATGTTTAAATAATTTAATTGAAGAAATACATATAAATACAGACATGTACCTAGTTGATTTTATAAAAATCAATCACTTACAGATTGTCAAATGGAACAAGAAAATCATTACATTATGAATTTAATGTCATTAAAAAGAAACAATAATTTGTTCAAAAAATATAAAATAGCCATATTTGTAACATAAAAGTGAATAAATATATCTTTTAGAAAACAGAAACTTTTGTATGAAAGAACATATCTACATATTGGACGATCACCCTATGATAGCAGAAGGTACTGCTCAACTACTGATGACGGATGAAAGATATCAGGTCACAATAGGAAAGCATTACTCTGAACTGTATAATTTTATAGAAAGTAATCCCATTAGTCTTTTAATCATCGATTACGAGCTACAAGATAAAACAGCATTAGATCTGCTGCCATACTTACAAAAGAAAATACCTCAGACACCTGTGCTTGTATATACTATGCATACGGAGTTTTGGATAATAAAACTGCTAATAAAAAAAGAAGTAGCAGGTATAGTTTCCAAAAATGATAATACCAGCGAAATAAAAAAAGCAATCGAATCTATCCTATTGACAAAAAATAAATACTACTCTCCCACAGCACTCAATATTGTATTGTCGCTTGTAGGAGATCATTCTGCAACAGATTCAATAGCATATACACCAAGCCCTCGTGAAAAAGAAATCATCAATATGTTATCATGTGGGTACACATCTGAGGAAATAGCCCAAAAACTTAACCTCAGCAAAAGCACTATAGATACAATGAGAAAAAACATATTATTAAAAAGTGGCGCTATCAATGTCTCACATCTTATGCGCCTGGCTTTTATAAAAGGATGGATAACTACATGAAAAAATTAATCTTAAGTTTCGTTCTAAGTATTTTTACTGGATATATCACAGCCAACAATTTTGTCCAACAGATTCAACAATACGGCGATAACGGTGACTTTCACCGGATGGATTCTATATATTCTCTAGCAAAACAACAAGTGAATTACCAAAACGACCCAGTTGCCGCAGTAGAGATACACACAACTTATGCTACTTACCTCAATTCGAAACGAGAGTATGATAAAGCATATTCAATACTTAAGGATGTCAAAAAAGAAATCAGTCTTTTAAAAGACAGAAGATTTTCATCCGACGCTCAAAAAAAATTATTACAATCGGAAAGTATCGCTACCTATGAAATAGCGTATGGACTATGGTCAAACAATAAACTTGATGAAGCAAAGAAATTTGCTCACGAAGCTATAAAACTGTTTGAGCAAGCTAATGACACTTCCCGACTGGCTGAATCATATAACTTATCAGGAGTTATATACAAGAATTCATTCATGCTCGACAAAGCTATTTTAATGTACAAAAAAGCTTTGAAAATAACCGAACAACAAAAAGATTATACACTTTCAGCCATCATCAGCAGCAATATAGCCACTCTGTACAATGAACTGGAGGAAAATCAAAAAGCAATAGTATTTTCACGGAGATTTTTTTCATACCCACAAACAGATACACTTGCATTCGATTATCAGATCAATAAGATAAGTTATTTATGTAACCATGCCATCCTTCTCACAAACGGGAAATATTATAAGAATGCCATCGATAGTCTTCAATTAGCTACCAGGTTATTACAAGACAATATGCCCGCAGGACTAAAATTATATATCTATACCAATTACGCAAAAGCACTATATGATACAGGAGAAACCAAATCAGCAATCAAATATTACCAGAAAGCCATAAGCTATAAAAAGCAATCAAGCAACGAGTACAATAAGGCAAATTTGGATTACCTGTACGGATATATGCTTTTTCAGGCTACAGACTCTCTGACTCAAGCCCGACAATATCTATCAAACGCTTTAGATTTTTACAGAAAAAATCCAAGTGTGCTACTCACCAAGTCCCTTCTTGCATTGGCAGAGGTAGAAGCCAAAAGAAACAACGTGAAAGAGTCATACAAATTGGCTCTTGAAGCATACGAAACAGAGCAAAAAATCCAACACAAGAATTTCCATAATCGTCTGGCCGGATTCGAAGCTGAACTTAAAACTAAAGAAAAGAATCTGGAAATCATTAGCCTCAACGCAGAAAAAGCCAAAAACAAAATCGCATATCAAACACGTATATACATTATTTCCAGCATATTAATACTAATCATACTACTATCTTGTATCATTATAATCAGTCTTCAGAAAAGAAAAGTAGCACTTAAACTGAGTCAATCGGAACTGGAAAAAGAACTAAGGAATAAAGAAATACAAAGCCAGCAGCTAATTGATGAAATGAATAAGAAAATGACAGAAAGATATCTTAAAGGACTGGAAGACAGCAATAACTATATTTCTAAAGAACTCCATAACAATGTCTGCAATGAGTTGCTGGCAACTGAAATGCAGTTACAGCAAGCAAATGCCAGTCAACTTGCAGCACAGCTTGGCGTGATACGAGAAACCGTACGTAACATATCACACCAATTATCGACACCAAATTTCAGCAACATCAGTTTATATCAAATGCTGAATCTATACGTCGAAAAACTAAGTGCTTTAAAATCTCCAGCCCTGCATCCATATATAGCCGACGAAATAAACGATTTATCAATTCCATCAGAAAATATTTTGGAAATATACAGAATCTTGCAGGAAATCATATCCAATATAATCAAACATGCACATGCCCAAAACATGTATCTTACTGTCAGTTGTACACCCAGCGACATAGAAGTTATAGTAGAGGATGACGGCCAAGGATTTGATACGTCCTCATCTCATAATATCTTGACAGCAGGATTAGGATTACAAACGATAAAAGAAAGATGCAATAAATTGCAGGGAGAATGTGAAATCGAATCTACTTTAAATAAGGGAACAATCATTCACATGCGATTTCCTGTTTGAAAGCTATTAATAGTCAGATAATACAAAAATCAGGATACATCTTCACGATGTATCCTGACTAAATTAACACAATTTATTTGTGCCCCATCTCTAAATAAAAAAACAAAGTTTGAATTATAGTATCACATTTTCTAATCGATCATTGTACTCTTTATCTTATTTTCTCACATAAATCTTTCTCTTTTTACAAAAGTACATTATCAATATAAAAAAAATACCCCCATAAATAATGATTCTATTATCACTATTTATAGGGGATAATGCAAAAACAGCTCTCTCGTTAATCGAATCAAAAAAATGACTCACAAATCCTTGACAGCTGTTTTTAGTTGTTCATTTTGTATTTCTTATTTCACCAGATAACGTTCTCCGGTAGCTTTTACAACCTCATTCAAGAATTCCTGCGGATAACCCGGACGATCGAGAGGAGCAGTATTTCCTGTTTCAGGACGTACAATCTTACCATTCTTTACACGTTTTACTACTCCATCATTATAACGGACAATCAGGAACTCACCCAGTTTTTTCCAGCTATCAACAGCAGTCTGAGCAGCCATTCCTGTGTAATTGGTAAGAAAATCTTTTGCTTTCTGAGGATCTTGAGTATACAGTTTCATAGCGGTACTCTCGATACCTTCCTGAGCGTCAGCATACATATCTTCCAATGAATTCTGAACTGTACGCATATCGTCTATCATCAGACTATAGCGGGGACGAATCATATCTGCTACCCAGTTGTAAATCCAGAAAGCAGAATTCCATGAGAATGTCACACAGTCGCCCTCTCCTTCTGCATAAGAAGCAGGAACTTTATCGGTATTACAATAAACCGGAGTAAATACAGTCATATTGGCATCATCAACTCCAAACCAAAGTACTCCACCGATTGCATCAGGCATGGTAGAACGCATTTGAGAAACAAAAACAAAACCACTCTGCTGAGTTGAAATAGGACGTTCGTTGAAGTAAGTCTTGCCATCCACTTCAAATGTCAATGGAGATAAACGATAAGGCATTTTAAATGCTCCAGCTCCCATATCGTTGGTGATATCAAGCGGAGTACCTTCATAATGATCGCGCATAGCATGCTGAATATCACGAACAGAAACCTTACGGTCCGGCTTAATATAAAGCGGCATCGGTTCTTTACTTTCACCTTGTATGTAAGAAAGATAAGCCTGTCCGGTTACTTTGCTGAACATGTTATAGAAACTCCACACACGAGCCTCGCAAGCACGCAATCCACTAAAATCGAGCGGACAATAAGCATCAGCAAAACTGAAATCCTTGTTTACTCCATCGAAATAACCTTTTTCACGTGCAAACGAAATCACATCCGGAGAATAAAGACAATTATCTTTATCGTTCATATCAAACTGATGAATACGGCTTTGGTTTGCATGAGCTGCTATACAGTCGTCCGGAATACGGACTGCTACCCATACAGCTCCCTTCACTCCTGGTCCTTTTCCAATCATTTCCATAATCCAAGCCTCATTCGGATCGGCAATAGTAAATGATTCACCACTGCTGTAATAACCATATTCCTTCACCAGATCAGTCATAACCTTGATTGCCTCTTTGGCTGTACGCGAACGCTGCAAAGCAACATAAATCAAGCTTCCGTAGTCCATCACACCGGTAGTGTCAACCAATTCCGGACGACCACCGAATGTAGTTTCTCCGATAGTAACCTGAAACTCGTTCATGTTTCCTATCACATTGTAGGTCTGTTTAGCTTCCTTTATCTGTCCCAGATACTTACCTGTATCCCACTCGTAGATATTACGCATTGTACCCGCTGCATGTACGGCAGCCGGATAATGGCAAAGGAACCCAAACATGCCATACGAATCGGCAGAATAGGATACGATTACAGAACCATCGGCAGAAGCCTTCTTGCCGACAATAAAGTTGGTACATGCCCAACCGTTTACACACGCTGCTACCACAAGGCAGGCAGTCAACATTAGTTTTTTTATCATACGTATTTAGAATTTATATTGTTTTCGTGTTTCGTTACCACAATTATCAGTCACTATCACTTCCAGTTTATGAGATACACCTTTTTTTATCCGTTCCGGGTCCTGAATGATAAGAATACCTTTCTTCAATCCGAAAAGTACGAAGTTGCCGTCTACATATACTTTATAATCCCGAATACCAGTCTGTGCGTCACTGATCTTAAAGCGAATATTTCTGTTTACACGCCAACTACCCTGTCCCAAAGGAGTAACCTGAGGAGGTATCGTATCCACCCCTACGGCAAATGTTCCCAATGTGCGGACTTTGGTCTTTAGCCAGCCATTCTGATACGTTCCTCCCATAGAAGAGCGCCATTTTCCAGCTTTCTGCACAATATAATATTTTGTCGTATCGGCAACAGGCAAATGGCGTACCCCAATAGACAGATCACAGAAGCTATGTAAAGGAGTACGTCCGATATCGAGCACATAATCGAAAGAAATACTGTTGGAATCACCGATTACTCTCGTCCGCAATTCAGCATCATCGTAAAGCATGCCCTTAGGTACAACCAGTTCCATACCAGGCTCCTGAATAACATTTGTCTTATTCCAGTACAACATCTTATTGGCTTCGGGTACATAAGGAGGAATCTCCTGTTTTTTGCCTCGCACCGTAAAACGGTATTTACGCTTATTACCGAAATTATCCTCCAGTACGTAGCAGAAATGATAATCACGTTCCTCATCAATAGTCACTAGTCCGCGGTCTGAACCGGTTTCTATCAGGCGAAGCCTATTGCCCGGCAACTTATACGAACGCATGATAAGCCTGCGCGTACGCATCAGTTCATCATAATCGGTAAAACCGTTTATCATACGATTCTCATCGGCAGAAACCTCATCAGTTGTACTATTGAAAACCTTTACAGAATCTACATACAAAGTAACCGAATGCACTCCATAAAAATTTGACGTTCCGTCCATATAGTCCTTGGCACTGATACCCGTATAAATCTGCCCCCAAGCTGTAAACTGCTGCTTCAAAGCTCCTACATTTACCAGTTTCTTTCTGGAAGAACCATTTATTACACCTTTGCCAGCCACCGGATAAAGCCCGACAATACTAGCTACCGGTGACCTGGTATCCTTCAGATAATGACTGAAAAATGGCATAGGATCTACATAATCTCCATTGTCGTTTCTCCGTAATTCCAGATGAAGATGCGGTCCTGCCGATGCTCCTTCATTCCCGCTTAAAGCGATGATATCTCCAGCCTTTACAGGAAACTTATCAGGTTCGGGATACAGATTACATACAAACGTTTCATGTTCATACTGGTATGCACGTACATATTTCTGTATTTCCGGAGCAAAAGATACAACATGTCCGTAGACTGAAGTATATCCATTGGGATGAGTAACAAAAATCGCCTGACCATATCCACCATGCAATACCATGATTCGTGATACGTATCCATCGGCAACAGCATGAATCGGTTTACCTGTAACCCCTTGTGTCTTTATATCTAGTCCGTTATGAAAGTGATTTGGCCTCAACTCACCGAAATTTGCACTTAGCAGCAACGGAAAGTCGAAGGGAGAACAAAATTCAGCTTTCATACTTTCCTGAGCCTGTCCGCAGAGTGCCGTTCCTAAGGCAAGTGCCAACAATGTATTTCGTATCATGTTAATGTCTGCTTTTTCTCCACAAATATACATCATTTATTTTTGATATATCCTGATTTTACTTACCTTTGTATAGATGGGTATGGCTATCGGGCATCTTTTCGTACATGTTTTTCTTTTATAAGGGCTGAAAAAACCGTTACATTTACCACTTTGCTTTTACTCTTTATATTTAGGATTTTCAATAGGATCAAAATAAATCGACTATTAGCAACCTGGCATTATGGATGGCAGGCTGCACACTTTGCGATAATGTAATGACTAACATCGACAGCATCGTAACTTGAATGGTTCTGGATTTTCTCTCTTTATGACTGAATTACCAGCAACGAAAAAGTATCCGGGAGCATCAGTTCTTCTTCATAACGGTATTCTCCGTTTATGTATGTCGTGTTACGAAGATACGCTGCAAGCAGGAGTCAGTCGAATAATAAAATACTCTATTTCAACCTGCTTGTGGCGAATCTCGACTGTTTGTACTGCTTTTATGCATAATGATTTGGAAAATATGCAAAAACATCATACCTTTGCGCCATCAAAAACCAAACTGACCAATGAATATAAAAGCGATACATACCGACATAAAGTTGCTGTTGCATGAACCTATATGCAACGGTTATCGCATCGTACACATACATTGGTTCAGTGGATTTCTATGAGGTACAGCCGCTTCTGACGGCACAACAAAGACTATATAACAAAAGTTTCTAACCTCATAATCAAGTATATATGTTTACTGTTATCGGATTTATGTTGACAGGGATCATTGTGGGATACCTGTTCAGAAATATTGCCTTTTTGCAAAAGACAGAAAAGACCATTTCGATTACTATTTTTCTTCTGTTGTTCCTGCTTGGAATCTCAGTCGGTTCAAATGAACTAATTATCAATAATCTGGCTGCATTTGGATGGCAGGCTGCCATACTGGCTTTTTCTGCTACCTGCGGCAGTATTCTGGCATCGTGGATGGTGCTGAAATTTTTCTTCAAGAAAGGAGGTGAACAATGAAAGGAAGTATTATCGTTTTATTGTTTTTTGTAGCTGGCTGCATATTGGGAGTTATGGGATGGCTTCCTTTTGATCTTAAGCAAAGTAACCTGACGATGTATATCTTATATGCACTGATGCTACAAGTAGGATTAAGTATCGGATCGAGCAAGGATTTGAAGTATATCATATCCGATATTCGTCTGAAATATTTGCTCATACCCCTTGCCACTATATGTGGTACGCTGCTCTTTTCGGCACTTGCCAGCCTGCTGATTTCCCGCTGGAGCATATTCGACTGTATGGCTGTAGGAAGCGGATTTGCCTATTATTCGCTCTCGTCCATCCTGATTACTCAGTTCAAAGAAGCTTCTATCGGACTTCAACTTGCTACTGAATTAGGAACAATCGCATTACTGTCTAACATATTCCGTGAAATGATGGCATTGCTTGGAACACCATTGTTATGCAAATACTTCGGAAAGCTTGCTCCGATCTCAGCTGCCGGAGTAAACTCCATGGACGTGGTCTTACCCATGATCACACGATATTCGGGTAAAGATATGATGCCTGTTGCTATTTTTCACGGCATATTGATAGATATGAGTGTTCCATTTTTTGTCTCTCTATTTTGCAAATTATAAGCAGAAGATTATCAACTATTTAAGCAACAGTTGTCATGCAGTCAAAAAAACATCATCATCTTTTTTAGAAAATTGATGTAAAGTTTCCCAAAAGATCATGATAAAATCAATAAAACTTGCTGAAGTTTTATTTCGACAACTATGGCAGCACTTCTGCATTTAGAGTCCTCTCTTCTTTTTCATACTTCTGGTAAGCCAAACAGCATACCGACAGAAAAGAAGAAAGGACTAATTGTTTACTTCAAGGTTATTACCTTTGGTTATAACGGATAAATATTTTTCAATAGGTTTCCACTGAATAATGACCTACCTTTGCAGTCGAAAAAAAGAATTAACCATTAAAAAAATTATACGATGTTCGAAAAAGGAAACAGAGGTAATACCATTCATGGTATTTTGCTTATTGCATTATTTTCATTTGCAGCATTCTACATTGCTGAAATTCCATTTGTAAAAAGTCTTTCATTCAGTCCGCTGATTGTAGGTATCATATTGGGTATGCTTTATGCTAACAGTTTGAGAAACCATTTACCCGAAACTTGGGTACCGGGAATCAAATTCTGTACTAAACAAATCCTGCGCGCAGGTATCGTGTTATATGGTTTCCGACTGACACTTACTGAAGTTGCTGCAGTAGGATTACCTGCGGTTATAATCGATACAATCATAGTTGCAGGAACTATCTTCCTGGGCATCTGGTTGGGACGTGCCATGAAAATGGACAAAGATACTTCACTGATGACTGCAACGGGTAGTGCTATCTGTGGTGCGGCTGCGGTACTGGGTGCAGAACCAGTAGTGAAATGTGAAGGTCACAAGACAGCTATTGCCGTATCTACAGTGGTAATCTTCGGAACAATTTCAATGTTTCTTTACCCCATCATGTACCGTGCCGGTATGCTAAACGGATTGGGAGATATGGGAGTTGCCATTTACACCGGAAGTACCCTTCACGAAGTAGCGCATGTAGCCGGAGCCGGTAATGCCATGGACCCTACCGACGCACTGGGTATTGCAGGAACAGCTACTATCACAAAAATGATTCGTGTGATGATGCTTGCTCCGGTATTGGTCATCATGAGCTTTGCTTTGGCAAAACGCAAAAGCAGCACTAACGGAGGAAAAGCAGAAAAGAGTAAAATCACTATTCCATGGTTTGCTTTCGGATTCATCGGAATCATCTGTCTGAACTCACTTTTACAATATATATTAGGTGTAGACAGCGTAAAGGAAATACCTTTGAACGGTGCAATCGAATACATTGATACATTTATGCTGACAATGGCAATGACTGCCCTTGGTACAGATACCAGTATCGAGAAATTCAAACAAGCAGGTGCAAAACCATTCTTGCTGGCAGGATTGCTGTATATCTGGCTGGTAGGCGGTGGCTATCTGCTGACTAAATACCTGGTTCCTGCTTTCATGTAAAAATTAAATATTACAAGTAGTCCCGGCATATTTCGAATTATCTGACGGATAATCAGAAATACAGCCGGGACATTTTTATTGTCCAGCATCCAACGAAAAACGGATGCTATACCATCATCTTACCTATTATATCTCCCGCAGCTTTACGCAACTTCAAATAGCTTTGTACAAAACGGATAAAATTGGCAGCCGGAGCTTCCTCCTGTCCCTGAGCACGCACAAAACAGAAATGTCTTTTTATCTGTAGTCCGTTTATATCAATTATCTTAAACTCGCCTTCACGAAGTTCTTTCAACATTGCCTGAAGGGATATAATGCCCATTGTGGAGCTGTTTCTCAAAAACTGCTTAATACTTTCCGTACTACCCAAATACAACCTGACATTCATCGACGAAAGCTTTATTCCCTGTTCGGATAGTGCCATTTCAATTGCATCGAGTGTACCCGATCCTCGTTCACGAAGTACCAGAGGTATATCCTTAAGTTCATCGAGTGTCAGCGAATCTTTTTTAGCCAAGGCAGAAGAAGTACAGACTACCGGCACCAGCTCATCGTGCAGAAAAGGCTCATATTTCAGGTTAGGCAAGCGGAATACTCCTTCTACCATACCTAAATCTATATTGTGTTCCTGCAATGCCTGTTCAACATTGCGTGAATTTGTATCTATCAGCGAAACGGAAACTTTCGGATATTTCTCTGTAAAAGCTGCTAAAATAGGCGGAAGCACGTACTGGGCTATCGTCGTACTGGCACCCAGACGAAGCTGGCCGTTGTATTCATTATGCAACAAATGCATGTCGTACTCCAGCTTACGATATTCGGCCAGAATACGCTCGCAATGTTCCAGCAAAACATTTCCCGATTCGGTCAGCGAAATCGTATTCCCTAAACGATTGAACAACCGGGTTTGATACAAGCTTTCCAGCTCGCGTATATGTTTGGTTATAGCGGGCTGGCTGACGAACAATTCCTGCGAAGCCTTTGTAAAGCTCAGGTTTTTCGCCACACTGTAAAAAACTTTCAGTCGGAAGTCTGACATTTAGCCTACATTATTCATAGTGGATTCATTTCAGGTTATCAAAACAGATATGGGGACAATCTGAAGCCTCCAACTAATGTC